>OGIE01000040.1_pt1 | contig 152729 bp, 132 predicted proteins | sample 1571581 | NCBI WGS metagenome assembly OGIE01 (sample SAMEA2582021, study PRJEB24529) | metagenome | biome: Human gut stool | place: China | collected 2011
GAATGATAACTCCAAGTCCCCAGATCAGACCCGGAACATATCCAGCCATGAACAGAGCGGAAATCGAAACGCTTCCTGCTACTGTGGAGTAAACGATCATCGTGTTACTCGGAGGAATCAACATACCAACCGGAGCAGATGCTACGTTGACTGCTGCGGAATAGTTCTTGTCATATCCCTCTTTCTCCTCGAGCGGTCCCATCGTACTTCCGATTGCGGCAGCAGCTGCTGCACCAGAACCACTGATTGCACCAAAGAGCATGTTTGCGATAACATTTGACTGAGCAAGAGAACCCGGCATACGACCGCCGATTACCTTTGCGCAGTTTACAAGACGAAGTGCAATACCACCGTTGTTCATGATGTTTCCGGCAAGAATGAAGAACGGAATTGCAATCAGAGAGAAGGAGTTCGATCCTGCAAAAATTCTCTGAGCAGAAGTAGCAAATGCTACATTAGCCGGTAACATGCAAATCATAGAGATTGCGGAAGAAAGACCGATTCCTACTCCAATCGGCACACCTGCTGCCAGCATAACAACCAGCAGTACTACCATTACAAGAGCAACCTGAACTGCAATAGACATAGCTTACTTTCCCCCCTCTTTTTTATTTAAAAACTCTGCAATATTGCACAGACTATAAAAGATGATCAGCACACCACTGATCGGGATAATGCTGTAAATCGTTCCGGTCGGGATCTTCAGAATGGAATCATACTGAAGCATGTTCATGGTCGTGATCACGATACCGCCGTACACGAGAACCAGAACAGAGAATAGGATTACAACGAGCTCAATGATGATGTCCATCGTTCTTCTTGCACTTCCCTCGAGCTTGTCCTTCAGGAAACTGATACAAATGTGATCGCGCTGTCCAAATACATAAGTTGCAGAAAGCAGGATCAGCCATACGAAGCAGTAACGGGTCAGAACCTCACTGACACTGCTCGGGCTCTTAAATACATAACGCACAACGACCTGATAAACGGTCAGCAGAACCATCATGATGAAATCGATGATGCAGACTCCTGCAAGGAAACGATCCAGTCCTTTTTTCAATGCCTTCATTATTCTGCCTCCTCTCTCAGCGCAACGACTTCGTCATAAATCTTCTTGGTGACCTCAGACTGATTTGCAATGCGGTTCAGCAGAGGCATACATCTCTCGCGAAGCTCGTTGGTATCCGGATAACAGAACTGAGCGCCTGCCTCCTCAGCATCCTTCTTTGCTACCTCAATGTCTGCCTTGAAGGTGGAGAACTCTTCCTCTGTGGACTCCTTCATCAGCTGATCGAAGATCGCACGGTCTTCGTCGCTCATGGAATCCAAGAATGCTGTACTTGCAAGAACAACATCCGGATGTACGATATGACGGGTATATGCATAGTAAGGAGCAACCTCGTAATGCTTGAAGTCACGGTAAACCAGCTCACTGTTCTCAGCTGCATCGATAACCCCCTGCTGGAGTGCGGTGTATACCTCAGACTGAGCCATAACGCTTCCATTTCCGCCCATCAGCTTTGCCATCTCGACGTAGGTCGGGCTGTCGTTTACACGGATAATCATACCCTTTAAATCGTCAGCAGAATTGATCGGTTTCTTTGCATACACATTTCGCTCACCGGCCGTGTACACGGTCAGAACGCGAAACTTGTATTTGTCGGTTGATGAGAACAGATCATCAAACACACCGTCGAGAGTTGCCTTCTCAAGATGATCGATATTGTTATACATGTACGGAGCTCCTACGATTGCGAAATCCGCATCATAGCCCTCCGGAACACTACACGGAACGATTGCCATCTGAAGAGCACCGGTTCGGATGAACTCTGCCATCGCACCCTGCTCGCCGAGAACGCCGTTCGGGTAAATCGTCATGTGATAACGTCCGTTTGTTGCTTCCTCAAATTTCTCACCAAATTCTTTCATGGCACGATACTGGGGATGATTCTCGTTCTGGTTGAATGCCACACGAATCTCGGTGGTCTTCTGCTCAGAACTTCCACTGCATGCAGTCAGCATTCCCATCATGCATGCAAGCCCAACAGCCATCCATACTTTCTTAAACATCTCTACAAACCCTCCAGTTTTTCCTTATGTGCTCTCGGAATCTCTTTGTGCCTGTTTTTGCGAAAAATCGGTCGCAAAGGCCGGTGCAAGAAAGACTCCGAGAGTACATCCTTATGTTTTCCGGAAGATCTGCCACCGCGCATGCAAAATACCATATGATAATGATGGACCATGATGCATGCAACGGTAGCCGATTTTCCAGACATACACGATTAGAGAAGTGAAACGCTTACTTTTACAACAACCTTGCGCAGTTTCATGGACTCTCCGGAAATCACCTCTGGGCGATGAATATCAGACGGGAAGAATACGCAGAAACAGCCCGGGCGAGACTCGATATATCCCTCATCCTCAACAGACTCGTAGAAAATCAGATCACGCTCTTTGATATGTTCTTTCACCTTATAATTTCCGGTGTTCTTGGTGAATCCCAAGCGCTCTTTTCCGGAAACCAGATACTGAACATCCAGATACTTCTCGTGAGACTCTGCATGCTTGCTGTCTGCCTCAACGGTCACTGCATCAAAAACCTGCGCGTAGATGTCACGACCCTGAATCTCATAAACACCCGGCTCCATGTTTGCAAAATCATGGCTCTTTAAGTAATCTAATGCTGTCTGAATTGCCTTTGGATAGCTCTCAAACGTATCTCCATTTTTAATTGATGAAAAAATCATATCCTCTACCTCTTCGTCCTATCTTTCTGTCTTTGTGTTTGATGTCATGTATTTTTGTTTCTTATTTGTTTCTGCCTTCCATCGCATGAACCATGCGAACGATGAAGGAATGACCCGGAACTTCCACTCCGTACTTTTCTGCCGCACGTACAACCGCACCACTGATTGTATCCACTTCGGTCTTTCTTCCGTCACGAAGATCTGCGCGAATGGACGTGCATCCGTTCGGATTATTTACAGAAGTCAGACGCACTTTCTCGCGCATCTTGTCCTCGTCAAATGTCAGACCTCCTGCCTTTGCAGTCATAGCCGTCTCATGAATCAGCTGACAGCAAAGATTCCATGCATACTCATTTCCTGCAATATATCCCATATCTACCTGTAAAACTCCGGTCAATGCACTCAGGGAAACATTCGTAAAGAGCTTGTCCCAGATCAACTGCTGGATGTTGTCGTGGATCTTTACCTGGAATCCGCAGGCATCAAATGCCTCTTTTAATTTTGGAAGGAAACCTTCCTGATCTTCGGTCAGCATGCCGACATTCGTCACACCGGCTCCGCCGTGACGCACATGTCCAAGACCAAGAACAGCTCCGTTATCCTCCGTCGTTCCGATGATGATGTGGTCTTCTGCTACAAACTCTTTCAGAAGATCCTCGTGACCTGCACCATTCTGAAGTGTCATCAGGCGAGTGTTTGGTCCGATCAGAGCGCGGTTGCCCTCAAGAGCAGATCTTGAAAACAGTGCCTTTACAAAAAGGATTACCAGATCTGCCGGCTTCTCCTCTTTTGTATTGGAAACTGCGGATGGATGATACACATTTGTGGTATCATTTTCATCAATACACAGTCCCTCGTCGGTAATCTTCTTCACTACCTTTTCATTCGTATCAACAAGTACAACCTCATTATGCTGGGAAAGATGGCCGCCATAAATAGAGCCCATTGCCCCCGCACCGATTACGGCAATTCGCATATCGTCGTCTCCTGTCTAATGGTGACCCGCCACATTCCGGATTTGACTCCGGTCTGTGGCAGATCTGTTTTTTTGTTGTAAGTTTGGGTTTGATTTTAATTTTCGATCTGACCTGATCTGAACTTAATGATTTCTATTCTTTCTCTTTCGTTAATTATTCAGAGAACTCTGCCAGTCCCTCGATTGCATAAGCGCGAACCGGGCTGGAATCCAGTCCCTTGATCGGAAGCGGAGAATAGCTCATGAAGAACACATCAGACTTCAACTGCTCAAGGTTTCTTAAAACCTCAAGGAATACGATGTTCTCTGCCATCAGAATGTCATGGAACGGCTTTACATCCTCGTTGCAGTTCTCGATGGAAACGCCATCACCGAAACCAACTGCCTTTACCTTGTGCTCCTTGAACCAGTTTGCACTCTCCTCACCAACCAGAAGTCTCTGATCCTTGTCGGTGTTGGTATCCGGGGTAAACGGATACAGCTTGTAGGAAGAATCGATGATCACGATGTCGCCTTCCTTTACCTTCTTAGCCTCACGATCCAGATCAGCAGCGGTGATGTGACCACGCTTTGCAACGGTCTCCTTGAAGTCTACATAAACTGCACGGCCAAGGAAGGTGGTCAGCGGAAGATCTGCTACGGACGGCCAGTTGTCATCGTGATGATACGGGCACTCGCAGTGGGTTCCCAGATGGCTCATCAGATCCATGTTGGTGTGGAAATCCGGGATAGCACCACCGGTATTGAAGCGGAACAGATGGCATCTTCTGCTCTCAGTAGCCGGATCGATGATCTTGGATAAGTCAATCAGTCTCAGTTTGCCCATTTCGTAAACACACATTTTTGTATCCTCCTTAAACTTTAAATTATTAGGTCTACATATTATTTATAACGTGTTTTTTCTGTCTTTACAAGTTCTTTACACCATGTTACAAAATATCTTTTCTTGTATTTTCTTTGTAACTTGTTCAGAACTTTTGATGAAGGTTTTTTCTCATCTCGTTCGTTTCGTATACCAGTATACCGGTATGTCGGTATACTGTCAAGATGGTATCGACCTGCATTTTAGACAAATCTTTCACAATGTCTTTGTGCACTTTTGACAATTGACATGAAAAATGGTCTGTTTTTTTCCATATACATAGGGTTTTTAAAGAAAATCCGGGATTTTTCCTTCTACACGCTCGCACAAATCACCCTCTGTTTTAGAAATTTGCAGGGCAGGACTCTTCGCTGAAAAAATCATAATTGGAATTTGAGCTTCTTTTTCTTATTTTTGTTTTTATTTCTCACTCCTCATCACTCCTATTTGGGATTCCGTTCCCGCCTTTAAGAGTCTTTTTTTAACTGTTACACCCACCTCTATTTTTTCTTCACACAAATTTAACACCGAATCGGGAATTCCCTTGACATACTTGTATCATCTGTTTTAAGATAGCATTATAACGTCAAAAAACAGATATAAAATCACATCGGAATTAATCAGTATTAATCAAACCTAATCAGAATTAATCAGACTTGTATTAAAATTTTTATAGAAGTATAATTTTTATAGAAATATGAAAAATGACGAATAAAATATATAAGGATTGACTGTTCATTATGAAAACAAAGAGTTTCCTGCAAATGCAGGCTTATGATTGCATCAAAAACAGTATTCTGAACGGAGAATTAGAGCCCGGTCAATTATACTCTGAAACAAAACTTTCTGCCGAGATCGGCATTTCCAGAACCCCAATGAGAGAAGCGCTTCAATGCCTGAGTCAGGATGGCTATATTTCCATCATCCCAAGCAAGGGCTTCATGATCCGCCAGTTGAATGAAAAAGACATGAAAGCCAGCATTGAGGTCCGCTGTGCTATCGAGGGCTTCTGCACCACCGTCATTGCATCCCAGATCGACACTCCTGCGGGCAAACATCTCTTATCTGACCTTGAGCGCACACTCAAAGATATGGATGATGCACTCAGCGACAACAATCTGGAACAGTTTATCTACTACGACCACCAGTTCCATCTTCTTCTGGTCAATTATCTGCACAACGATGAATTTAACCAGATTTTCCAGCGCCTACTCTATCTGATCCAGTTGACTTCTCAGGATGCCCTCTCCACAGAGGGACGTGTGAAGGGAACCGTTGACGAGCATCTCGCCTATTTTGATGCGCTGAAATCCGGAGACGGGCAGAAAGCCTATGGAATCATGATTCACCATCTGATGATGCCTCTCGAAGTCCACAAAAGCACGGTTGAGCTGAAAAATAAACAGTAGACTTGCGGAACTGATAAGACATCACGAAACACCTATAATAGACACCCAGAACAGGAATAATAAAAACAGGAATACCAAAAACAACAGAACTAAGAAAAACAAGAAAAATAAGAAAAACAATAGCACTAATAAAAATAATAGAAATAAAAAACAGCACAATTACACGCTAAAACGAACCGAAATAAATTATAGAAAAGCAAAAAAGAGAAACAGAGAAACAAAAAAGGAAATCCGGATTCTCATCCGAATTTCCTTTTTTTTGACGAAGCTCTGCGCTTCTTCCCATTATGGTTTCCACTGCGGGTTCCATGACTTGCCCCTGCTTCCGCAGAGTTTGTATTTGTCTTCCCAGAATTCTTGTAAGCTGTTGAAATCGCACAGGCAACCGAAGTCGCATTCTCCGACACCCGATAGATTCCCTGCTCAAATTCTTTCTCCTTCTTTTTCTTCGCGCGATTGCGTTTCGCCCGCTTTTTTCGCATCTCGTCCCGGCGCTGAGCGATCAGCTCTGCCCCCGCCTCATCCGTCAGTTTCAGCGTCTTAATCACAAAGACCTGCTCTTCCTCGGATTTTTTGTCCGCCTTTTTCATGCGGATCTTTCCTTTCAGATATCCATGTTCCGGACAGAGCGCAAGCGCAAAGTAGGTCTTCTGGTTTGCGGTAAACCAGCGGATCTTCTTGCGCAGGGCACGCCCACAGGCGTAGCAGTTCATCGATGTCACCGTCTTGTCTTTCATCGCATCTTCCTTCGAAGAAAATACGCGGGAGACATACTTAAAATATCCCGGAAATGTCATGCGGATCTCCTCGCTCCGATCTTCCGGAAGTCGGTGATAATCCACAGAACAGAACGCACTCCATCTCTCCCAATCAAGGGTTTTCATCACCTGCGCCGTGTACCAGGCATCATCCATTGCTCGATGAAACGGTCTCTCTTTTGCAATCTTTGACTCCTCGACCGCCGTATCAAGCGAAATCCGTTTTCCATCACCGGACGCAAGCCCGTACAATTTCTGAACATCGAAGAACAAAAGCGGTTTTGGAAACGGATTTTCCATCTGGTAAAAATCCATATTTCTCTGGAGTTCCGTCAAATCCATCGGTCCCCAGGTGCAGAACACCGCATCTGGTCCACACCACTCAAAAAACTCTCTCGAAGCATCCACAAAATCCATTCCGTTTTCCTGAAGCTCTTCCATCTCCACATGAGTCACTTCCTGGATCATCCAGTGCATCTTCGTGTAAACCTGTGGGCGGATCAGTCGGCAGAACTGATCCGTCATCTCAAACTTATCATTTAACTTTACTGCGCCGATCTCAAAAATCTCAAAAGGGAGCTGGTCTGCCACCTCTTCCTTTCCGCGCGAGCTCTGGTTCCATTCCAGATCAAAAACAATATATTCTCTCATAATATCAAGATTCTATCACAGATTTTACTTTTTGCACAGATATAACCGAATCGCTTCCTCAGAAAGCTGATCGCCAGGCTGAACCGTTCCCTGTACCATCTCCGGTTTTCCACCGCCTTTTCCCGGAAATACACTGTGAAATTCTTTCATAAACTCTTTGAGGTTGATGCTCTGGCTTCCCAGTGTATACTGGTATCCCTTCTCCTCGTTTCCAAGGAAAAGCGCACAGATTCCACTGCATTTGCGCATACCGGAATCCACAAACTTTCTTCCGGCATTCTTGTCCATCTCCTCCTCAAACAGGATGCAGTTCTCTGCTTCCTCCGGGATCTCGGCAAGTTTCTGCTCCATGTAACGGTTCTGCATCCGCATTACCTTATCTTTCCAGCTTAAGGATTCTGCCTGAAGGCGACGCACGGCATCTGCAACCTCATCCGGCTTTGCGGAGAGCAGTCTGGAAATCTCACGAACACTGTCCTCCTTTTTCTGGTAGTCCTGCAAAGCGCGGAATCCACACACCATCGTGACTCTCATACCGCCCTTATATTTTACGGCATCCACAAGTTTGATCAGACCGATCTCGCCGGTCTTTGCCACATGGGGCGCACAGCACGCACACACATCGTATCCCGGAACCGTCACGATTCGTACCTGACCCGCAATCTCCTTCTTGCTTCGGTAATCCATCTCAGCGAGTTCTTCTTTTGTCGGATACGTCACGACAATCTCAATATTCTCTGCGACTGCCTGGTTTGCCTCAAGCTCTACCTTGCGAAGATCCTCTGCATCGAGCATGCCATTGAAATCCATCGTCACGAGTTCTTTTCCAAGATGAAATCCGACGTTGTCATAACCGAAATGACGGTGAACCAGACCGGAGACAATGTGCTCACCCGTGTGCTGTTGCATCTTGGAAAAACGCTCCTCAAAATCAATCTCACCCTTGACCTCTGTGCCCGGCTCAATCGATTGTTTCATGTAATGGAAAACCACATCGTTTTTCTCTTTTACATCGACTACTTCCATGCCATTTATTTTTCCGGAATCGGCGTACTGTCCGCCACCTTCCGGGAAGAATGCCGTGCGGTCCAAAACTACCGCATAGCTCTCCTTTTTCTCATCCCACTCACAAGAAACCACATGGGCGGTAAATGCGCTCATATGGCTGTCCTCATAAAATAACTTCTCTGTCGTTTCTGCTGTCTCTGCCATGTCCGTCACACCTCTTACTTTCTTTTGCTTTCGCTTTCTTTTACTTTCGCTTTCTTGTGCTTTCTCTTACAGTTTCTTCCTGTTTATCGATCTTCTCCAGTATAGCCAAAAATGCTCCGATATTCAAGGAATCATTTTCCTGATATCTTCAGGCTCATGTTCTGACTTATGTTCGGGCTTATATTCTAACTTATCTTCCGGTGTATCTTTTGGCGTATCTTCCGGCGTACTTTCTGGTTTTCCCATACCTTTCATGTTTGAGTTTTCGACTTTCCCATTTTTCCGACTTTCCTGTTTTTCAACTTTCTCATTTTCTGATTTTGCATTATACTAGGTTTTATCAAGTTTTTTATTATGGACGTTTCATAGATTTATTCCGCCATACCATATGAGTACAGAATGCAAAATATAAAAAAATTAGATACAAGGAGATTTTCCATGACACTTCTTCAGTTAAAATATGCCGTCACCGCTGCGACTGCCGGCACGATCAGTGAGGCAGCAAAACAGCTTTTCATCACCCAGCCGAGCCTGACTTCCGCAATTCACGAACTCGAAAACGAACTCGGCATCACGATTTTTCAGCGCACCAATAAGGGCATTCTCGTCTCCGCCGAGGGAGAAGAATTTCTCGGATACGCGCGTCAGGTCATCGAACAGACCAACCTGATCGAGGAGCGGTATCTCGGAACTGCACCACTCAAGCACCAGTTCTGCGTCTCCACACAGCACTATTCATTTGCCGTTGAGGCATTTGTGGAGCTTCTTCATCAATACGGCGGAGAAGAATATGATTTTAGAATCCGCGAGACCCAGACCTATGAGATCATTGAGGATGTCGCCCGCCTGCGCAGTGAGGTCGGAATCCTCTATCTGAATAAATTTAACGAGACGATTTTGCAAAAGACACTCAAAGAACACGATTTAAAATTCCATCCGCTCTTTGTCGCCCATCCCCATGTTTTTGTCAGCAGTTTCAGCCCGCTTGCCAAAAAAGAACGGATTACCTTGGAAGATCTCGCACCCTATCCGCGCCTCTCCTACGAGCAGGGTGAACACAATTCGTTTTACTTTTCCGAGGAAATTTTGAGCACGCGAGAATCTAAAAAGGATATCGTTGTCCGCGACCGCGCAACCCTCTTTAATCTCCTGATCGGCGTGAACGGATACACGATTTGCAGTGGCGTGATCAGCGAGGAACTCAACGGAAAAAATATTGTGGCAGTTCCACTCGACGTCGACGACTATATGGAAATCGGCTACATCACCCACAAAAAAATGCAACCGGGACGTTTCGGCATGCTCTATATCGAGGCGCTGAAACGCTATATTCCCATGTAGTTATGTAGTTATGTAGTTATGTAATTATGTAATTCATGTCGACGTTTGCGGAAACTTAGCGCATAATTCTAGTCGTCGCTACTGACACCTTCCCATCAAAATCCCTGTGCATAAACGCTCTTGGTATAGATACGCCCTATATCAAACGCGATTTCTTTCGTATTTTACAGTTTTGTCTTCATCCGCTACAATGAAACCACGTTAAACAAACAGCACGTTAAGCAAACAGGAGGATAAGACAATGGCAAATTTACACGCACCGTTTCGATATGACTATGTAGGAAGTTTTCTTCGCCCAGAAAATTTGAAAAAAGCCCGCGCAAATTATAAGGCTGGAAAAATTTCCGCTGAGGAATTAAAGCAGGTGGAGGATGAGGAAATCACCAAACTTGTAGAAAAGCAGAAAAAAGCTGGATATTCGGTGATCACCGACGGCGAATTTAGAAGAAGCTACTGGCATCTCGATTTCATGTGGGGATTTCAGGGGCTTCAGGAAGTGGAACTTGACCATGGTTACTTCTTCCACGGTGAGGAGACTACCCACGGTTCCGTTCGTGTGACAGGAAAGATTTCCGGTGAAAATCATCCGTTCGTAGAACATTTTAAATTCATAAAACAGTTTGAGGATGAGAATACCGTTGCAAGACAGACCTTCCCGGCTCCGGCACAGCTCCTCGCAGAACTCTACCGTGAGGACAATGGCAAGATCACGGAATCTGTTTACCCGGATCAAGAACAGCTGATTCAGGATATTGCAAGCGCTTACCGCACAGTTATTCAGGATCTCTACAACGCAGGATGCCGGAACATTCAGCTTGATGATTGCACTTGGGGAATGTTCTGTGACAAGCTCTACTGGATTGCACGTCAAGGCGATGATACTTCCTTTGAAGCTGAGGCAGAAAAATATCTGCGCATCAACAATCTGGCTCTCGAAGGCAAACCGGATGATCTGACTGTCACAACTCATGTATGCCGTGGAAACTACCACTCCACCTGGGCAAGTTCCGGCGGATATGCTCCGGTCGCTCCATTCCTCTTCGCCAAAGAGAATGTGGATGCCTTCTATCTCGAGTTCGATGATGAACGTTCTGGCAATTTTGAGCCATTAAAGCATGTTGCCGATGACAAGAAAGTTGTTCTCGGTCTGATCACCACAAAGTCCCCGAAACTTGAGGATAAACAGGCTGTGATCGCCCGAATCCATGAGGCAGAAAAGTATGTTCCACTGGATCGCCTGTATTTAAGCCCACAGTGCGGATTTGCTTCCTGCGAGATCGGAAACAAGCTGACCGACGAAGACCAGTGGGCAAAACTCGCACTCGTCAAGAAAATCGCCGAGGAAGTCTGGGGATAAAGTGAACTACTCAGTCATTGAATAGCCGAATAATAGACAATAAAAACGGCATTGCAGGATAGATAAGGAATCTCTCACTTCCATCTTGCAATGCCGTTTTCATAAAGATAGATTCTTAACTTTTCAGAATAGGCGTTGATGCTGCAATAGTTCCGCCTATGATTCCTCCAAGAGCACCACCAATAACTGCACCCTTTGTACCAAATTTTTTACCTAAACGTGCTCCAGTCTTACTTCCTTTTTTAGCTCCATAAATTACACATCCAATATTCAACATACGCATCTTTTATTCCTCCTTTACTATAAATGAGCAAGTTCGTGATTTTGCATAAAAGAAAGACACCTTGGATTCGATTGTGTTGTATAATGAAAGTGACCAAACCAACATTTGCAACATTCACGAAAGAAGGTGTCTCCTGCAAATACTATACATCATTCAGCATTCATATACAACCAGTTTAAGAAATTAAACCTCTGTAAATTTTATTCGAATCGGGTGATCAACCACTTTATGAGTATCCTGACCAGTATTTTCATCTTAGGATACCATGGAAAAATCACGGATTTTGCTAAAAGCACTTCTTGCCACCGGACTACGATTGCACATTTCCTTAATTCTGGGAAATGGAATGACTCATTGCTTGCCAATGCATTAAAACAGTCTGTTATTGAGATTATTTATTCAGAAGCAGTCCGTACTGGAAAACCTGTTTTCTGTATTGTTGATGATACGATAGCTTCAAAAACAAAGCCTTCGTCACGGGCTCTGCATCCCATCGAAGATGCGTATTTTCACCAATCTCATTTAAAGAGGAAACAGGATTACGGGCATCAGGCAGTTGCCGTTATGCTTTCCTGTAATGGCATTGTTCTGAATTACGCTTTTGTAATGTACAATAAATCAGTTTCGAAGATTGATATTGTACAGAACATCGCAAAAGAGTTGCCTGTTCCACCGGTCATGTCCTATTTTCTCTGTGACTGTTGGTACGTTTCTGAAAAAATAATCAATACGTTTGCTACGAAAGGCTTTCATACCATCGGCGCATTAAAAACAAACCGGATGCTTTATCCCTTTGGGATCAAAAAGAAACTTAGTGAGTTTGCCACCCTTCTGTCGATTACAAGTTCTGATTTTCACCTTGTGACAGTGAAAAATCAAAAATATTATGTGTACCAGTATGAGGGAAAACTCAACGGAATTGAAAATGCCGTAGTTCTTTTAAGTTATCCCGAAAAAGCATTTGGAAATCCGAAAGCGCTTCGGGCTTTTCTCAGCACGGATACATCCTTATCAATGGATGAGATTCTGGCTTATTACATATGCCGGTGGCCAATCGAAGTATTTTTCCGTCAATGCAAGACAAAACTGGCACTGGACAATTACCAGATCCGTTCTTCCCAGGGAATCCAAAGGTATTGGTTGCTGATGTCACTGGCACATTACATGTGTGTGGCAGGAACTGGTGAATTCTGTTCTTTTGAAAACGGATACTACAAAATCAGCAATATTGTTCAGATGGAAAAATACAGGTATCTTTTTCAATGTGCAAAGGAATGCCATGATTTTGATTCCTTTGTAAAGTCTGTGGCATAGTTTTGTGCATTTTTTCAAATTTGCTCATTTATAGCTGTTTAATTATTTTGTTTCGCTTTATTGTTTTGTTTGATTGCTTTGTTTGATTCTGTTTTTCTTAATTTTGTTTCGCTTTGTTTACTTCTTTTTACTTCGCATTCTCTGAAGAAATCTCCGGAAGAATCTTCTCAATCACCTCACTCGGATGATCGATCACATACTGCGGATGGAAGGATTCAAGTTCTGCGCGCGGACGGAATCCCCAGCTCACACCGACGGTTGTGAGTCCTGCCCCGAGTCCTGTCTTCATATCGGTGTTCGTATCACCAAAATAGAGTCCATGCTCCGGTGTCTCACCAAATATATCGAGAATCCGCAGAACACCCGCCGGATCTGGCTTTTTCGGAATTCCGGGCTGTTCTCCGGCAATATAGTCAAAATAGCCTTTTCCAAACACATGCTCAATATTTTCAACTGTGCGAGCATGCGGTTTGTTGGAGAGAACTGCAATCCGGATCTTTCTCTTTTTCAGTTCTTCAAGAAGTTCCGGGATTCCCTCATACGGCTTGACCTCGTACAGACAATGCTCTGCAAAAATCTCTGTGTACAGAGTAAGGCTCTGCTCATAATGCTCGAGTTTTTCATCTCCACTGTAACGCAAAGCCCGCTCCATCTGACACTTGTATCCATCTCCGACAAACTGGCGAATCTGCTCCTCACCGACCGGCGGATAGCCAAAATGCTTGAGCACCAGATTTGTCGTGTAATTTAAAGCCTTGAGCGTATTTAAAAGCGTTCCATCCAGATCAAAAATACAGTACCGAATCATCATCCATTCCTCCCAGACGAAAGTAAAAAAGTAAGTTACAGCACTCCCTGCAAGAACAGCAGAACAATCAACAGCGGAAGCACATATTTTGCATAGGCGCGCATCCACTTCGGTATCTTCATACCTGCACCCTGGTTCGCCTCTTTCTGGTAATTCTCATATCCCCAGCCGAGTTTCCAGGTACAGAACAACAGGTAAATCAGTGATCCAAGCGGAAGCAGAAGGTTGCTGACGATGAAATCCTCAAGATCAAGAATCGCAGTACCGGCTCCCATCGGCTCAATACCGGACAGCAGGTTGTAACCCAGCGCACACGGCAGAGAGAGCACAAACAACAGTACCAGATTCATCAGCGAAGATTTCTTTCTGTCCATATGGAACAGCTCCATATCGCAGGCAATGATATTCTCAAACACTGCGATAACCGTGGAAAAGGCCGCAAACGCCATGAACAGGAAGAACAGACTTCCCCAGATTCGACCACCTGCCATCGATGCAAAAACATTCGGCAGAGTGATAAAGATCAGGCTCGGACCGCTGTCCGGATTTACTCCAAATGCGAAGCAAGCCGGGAAAATGATCAGACCTGCCATGATTGCAACAAAGGTGTCAAGAATTCCGACATTGACTGCCTCACCAAGCAAGGTGTTCTTCTTGTCAAGATAACTTCCAAAGATTGCCATCGCGCCGATACCAAGGCTCAATGTAAAGAAGGACTGGTTCATCGCTGACACAATCACATTTCCGATTCCAACCTCGCTTGCGCGCTTGAAATCCGGCAGAAGGTAGAATTTCAGACCCTCTGAACCACCCGGAAGCATCATTCCGTGAACTGCAAGCACAATAATCAGGCAGAGAAGTCCCATCATCATGCATTTGGTGATTCGTTCTACGCCATTCTGAAGTCCCTGTACGCAGACAAGAATTCCAAGCACAATGACGATTCCCATCCAGAACACATTTTGACCCGGACTTGCGAGCATTCCACCAAAAACATTCTGAACGCCATCTGCATCCTTGCCGGAAAAAGCTCCTATAAGGAACTTATAAAAATAGTTAAACATCCATCCTGCTACGGTCGTATAGTACATCATCAGCATATAGTTGCCGAAAAGCGCAACATAACCGTGCAGATGCCATTTCTGTCCCGGACGCTCGAGCGCCTGATATGCTTTTACCGGACTCTTGTGACTTGCACGTCCCACCGAGAACTCCATCGAAAGCACCGGAACTCCCATCAGTGCCAGAAAGATCAGGTAAAACAGTACAAATACACCGCCCCCGTTCTGTCCGGTCACATACGGAAATCTCCACACGTTTCCGATTCCGATGGCACATCCTGCTGAAAGCAACAGGAAGCCAAGTCTTGATCCAAAAGTTTCTCTCTGTTCCATTTCTTTTCGTTTTCCTCTTCCATATCCATTTTCTTCTTTATTGAATGTCAGAATAAAATCATTGCTCCCTGTCAATCAATCAAATTCTTGCATTCTTACTTTCCCATACGGGTAACCGACTCGGTAATCAGCTGTTTAAACAGCGGAGCCACACGGTCAGCGGTCTCCTTGACTTCCTCATGTGTGAGTGGCTGGTCGCTCATTCCAGCTCCCATATTGGAAATACAGGAAATTCCGCAGACCTTCATTCCCATATGGTTTGCCGCAATCGCCTCGCACGCCGTGCTCATTCCAACCGCATCACCGCCGAGAATCCGACACATCTTTACCTCATGCGGGCTCTCAAAATTCGGTCCGGTGAGCTGAATATACGTTCCCTCTTTGAGATCAATATTCAGATCTTTTGCAGTCTGGCGAATGATCTCACACAGATTCTTGTTATAGATCTCACTCATATCCGGGAAGCGCAGACCAAGCTCCTCAATATTGGGTCCGATGAGCGGAGACGGCACAAAATTCGCAATCTGGTCGGTGATCATCATGAAATCGCCAGCCTTGTAGTCAAAGTTGACTCCACCCGCTGCATTCGTCAGGAACAGGATATCCGCGCCCATCATCTTCATCAGACGAGTCGGAAGTACCACATCCTCCATCGAGTATCCCTCGTAGTAATGCACACGACCCTGCATGATCACAACCGGAACCTCATTGACATAACCGAATACAAAACGTCCCTTGTGTCCGCTCACCGTCGATACCGGGAATCCATCGATCTCATGGTAATCAAGTGTTGTCTCAATCTTGATTCCATCCGCATAGTCTCCAAGACCAGATCCAAGAATCAGTGCTACCTTCGGGGTGAAATTCACTTTCTTCTTAAAGCACTCGTAGCAGTTTAAAAGACGCTCATAAGCCTTTGTCATAAATATCTTCTCCTTTTCTTATCAATTGCCTGTTTTTGTTTCTTTGACTCTTACCTTTTCTGATCCGTGCCACAGAGATTCCTCAGGCGCCCCCTTTATTTCTGTATAGATGCCTATTAAGTATACCGTTCCGATGGACATTCGTCAAGAAGCTTGCCAATTCTGACACAGATTCCGACACAAAAAGAAGACCTTGCTAACCACGAGCACAAGGTCTCCCGAAAATCTTTTAAAGCACCTTATTCCCTATGCTTCCTTCTCCTCTTTTGCATCCTCAATCAGGCGCATACCCGCAGTTGAGGTCACCGGAAGAGAAAATACAATCGTTCCTGCCTTGCTCTTCACGCCGGCGTCTCTCATGATCGCCTGCATGATGTCGTTTTTCTGCTCCTTCTTGACAACAATCAGGACGACATCTTTTTCTGCGACGAGCACAACCCCGAGGAAATGCTCTGCGCGCTCCATTCCTGTTCCCTTCGCATGAATCACCGTGCCACCGGAGGCCCCCGCACTCCGCGCTGCATCCATCACCATCTCGGTATAGCCCTGATTGGAAATCGCAATCAACAGCTCGTATCTGGTATCCTTCAAGATCGACTCCTCCTCTTTCTCAAAATTCTGATTTTCCGTAAGGAACTGCAACGCCCTCTTTCCTCCGATGCTTGAAAGAGGAATGATAAATGCCACTCCCATTCCCGGAAGGTCAATTCTCATTTTCGTCTGAAGCCCCATCTTGATCTTCTTCCAGACACTCTTCGTCACAAATGACCAGATCAGTGCCTTTTCCGAGCTCTCTAAACCGAGCAGATTCAGCGTCTCATTCCCGGCTGTTCCACGTCCGACTGTTCCAAAGGAGATCGTCAATCCTTCTTCCTGATAAAAGTTCTGAAATTTCCGGTACATCGACCGATTTGTGATCGTCATCATCATATACAGTTCGCTCATATTCGATCTAATCCCACCTCTCTCCTGCACATTATTTTCCTCACACGTTAATGCCGTATGCCCATTTCCATTTTATCTTATCTTTCATGTACCTTTTTATTTTCTTAATTTCTACACCGTTATTTACAGCTCAATGATTGCATCCTCATCCAGCAAATCCCAGGCTGTTGCGCCTGCCGGAAGCGGTGCTCTTCCCTTTGCCTTCTTGCTCTTGAGCTGGAAAATCATACCGAGAATCTGAATCGTAATTAGCGGTGTCATCGCAACCATTGCGACCACGCCAAACGCATCCTGCACAATATTTCCGCCAACGGCACTGCACGCCCCCTGTGCTAGCGGAAGCAGAAACGTCGCAGTCATCGGACCGGAGGCAACACCACCCGAATCAAATGCGATTGCCGTGAAAATCTTTGGCACAAAGAACGAGAGTCCGATCGCAATCCCGTATCCGGGAATCAAAATCCAAAGAATCGGAATTCCCGTGAGCACGCGAAGCATCGCAATTCCAACCGAGCATGCCACACCGATCGAGAGACTCGCACCCATCGCACTCGCCGGGATTGCTCCGTCCGTGATCTCCTCCACCTGCTTGTTGAGCACATAGACTGCGGGCTCTGCCTTTACGATAAAATAACCGATTAACATGCCGATCGGTACGATAATCCATCGATACGGAAGGCTTGCAAGTACCTCGCCGAGATACGTTCCCGCCGGCATGAAGCCGACATTTGCACCCGTCAGAAACAATACAAGACCCACATAAGTATACACAAGACCAATTCCGATTCTCGTCAATGAGCGTTTGCCAATCTTTAAGACAAACACCTGAAAAAGCCCAAAAAATCCAAGGATCGGAAGCAGAGAAACCGCAATCTCCTTTAAATACTCCGGAAGTTCTTCCATAAACATTCCTGCCAGCTCTACCGAATCCGCAACGGTATGGATCTGAGTGACTGCGTATGTACTGTTCTCCGGCTGATAGATTTTCACGAGAAGAAGCACTGCAAGGATCGGACCAACCGAGCACAGAGCAACAAGACCGAAGCTGTCGGAGGCTGCATGGCGGTCACCGCGGACTGCCGAGATACCGGCTCCAAGCGCAAGAATAAACGGCACGGTCATCGGTCCTGTCGTCACTCCGCCTGAGTCAAATGCAACACCGATAAAATCTTTCGGAATCTGAGATGCCAGAAGAAAGACAAAGGCATAACAGCCAACAAGGAGCGGAGGAAGCGCAATGCCAAGAAGCATACGAAGCAGGGCAATCGCAAGAAAAATCCCGACACCAACTGCGACCGCAAGAATTAACGTCATATTGGGGATCGAGGGCACCTGTCCCGCAAGTACCTGAAGATCCGGCTCTGAGATCGTGATCACAAAACCGAGCGCAAATGTCACTGCCGTCAACACCAGAAGACTCCGGCACTTAGACAGACTTGAGCCGACACGCTCTCCCATCGGACTCATCGACATCTCCGCTCCCAGTGTAAAAAACATCATTCCGACAATCAGCAAGACCGCTCCGCACAGGAAACATAACAAAATTCCCGGCGAGATCGGAGCGACTGTAAAGCAGAGCACCAGCACAATCGCAATGATCGGAAGCACTGCACTGAGAGCTTCCTGCAATTTTTCATGTAATTTTGTCTTCTCTCTGATCAACCTCTTCCTCCTTCACTCTTCGCTTTCTATTTTTTGTTTCTGTCCCAACTTAAGCAAAATCTCATTTTGGTTTGAGACCTTATTGTAACATAAAATCTGTGAAGATTCTGTGATTGTTAAGAAACTTTAACGGAAAAAGGAACTGCTCTCACAGTCCCTTTTCCATCTCCCGCTTCGAGATCTCAAGAAATTTTCTTGCGCTCAGCGGAAGCTCTTCTTCTTTTCGGTATGCCGCCACAAGTTGCCAGAGTGCATGCACGCTCCGATCGATCGGGAAATACTCAAGCCCCTCTGTTCCCGAAAATAGAGTCAGATACGAGCGCGGGAGGAAGGTCGCCCCAAGTCCCGCTGCAACAAGGCGTTTCGTCGTCTCCATGCTCTTTGAAACATATCTCACATCCGGAATGATTCCCGCGCGATTCAGGATCTGATCCCCGACAAGACGTAGTTTCTGTCTGCTCTCGACAAGAATAAATGGCTCCTGCGCAAGCAGAGAGATCTGAACCGCCGTCAGAGGTTGATTCTTCTGAAATGGAAATCTGCCGTGCCAGCTCATCGGAAGCACCAGATAGAACGGGTCTTCGAGAAACTTTTCATACTGAAGTCCCGGGGACTCCTCCTGAAAATGCATCACACAGAAATCCACTTTTTTCTGAAACAGCAGACGCTCAAGCTCCATAGAATTATTTTCGCGGAACTTGACCTGAATCCCCGGATAGAGCTCCGAAAACTCTGGAAGCACCGCCGGGAGCACATAGGCGGCGAGATTGACCGGAATTCCAACCGTCAAAATTCCTTTTTTCATCTGCTGGTATGCCTCAAGCTCCACGCGCATCTGGCGCGAAAGTGCCTGCACCCGCTCAAGCCGATCGAGAATGATCCCTCCTGCTACTGTCTCCTCGACACCCTCACTCGTTCTCAAAAACAGCGAGATTCCGAGGCTTTCCTCGATTTGAATCACCGCCTGACTCAGCGACGGCTGTGCGATAAAAAGCTCATCCGCTGCCCGGGAAATATTTTTCTGCTGGCGAATCTCAATCAGATAGCGGACATCACTCTCTGTCCACTCGCGCAAGTAGGAAGTCTCAATATTCCCGAGTGTGCGAATTTTCATAAAGATCTCTCGAATCCTTCTGCCAAATGCCAGAACAACCTCTCCCTCCGGTGTCGGCACAACGCCACTGTGACTGCGCCGAAACAGAGTCACTCCGAGTTCTTCCCCGACGGACCGGACAACCCGGTTTAAAGTCGAGGCATCGCGCTTGAGCAGAGAGGAAGCCTTCTGGATGCTTCCCTGCTCTGCAATCGTCTCAAGGTAACGCAGTTGCCGTTCATTCATCTTCTCTCTTCCCCTCTTTCTTCTGTAATAACCAAAATCTCCAAACTAAAATCTTTTATCTCAGCAAATCTCTCCGGCTGTGATACGTTGTGTGAAGCAGTTTGTGGGAGCGCTCACCGAGCGGTTCTCCGAGATACTCCTCGTAAAGTCTCTGCACATACGGATTCTCATGGGATTTGCGGATCGGCAGGCTTCTGTCCTCCTCATAGATTGCGCGTCTTCTCTCTGCAAGAATCCGGCGCGTCTTCGGCGCATTTCCGCCACCTCCGATACATCCGCCCTCGCACGCCATGACCTCAATGAACTGATATGGGGAGGTTCCCGCCTTGACTTCATCGAGCACCTTTCTCGCATTGCTCAGACCATGAACGACTGCGACGCGAACCTTCATTCCATTGAGATCGATCTCCGCTTCACGGATTCCCTCTGTTCCACGCACCTGGTCAAACTCGAGACGCGGTAAAGTTTCTCCGGTTACAACCTCATAGACCGTGCGCAGAGCTGCCTCCATCACACCGCCGGTCGTTCCAAAGATCTGACCGGCTCCGCTTCCGAGACCGAACGGGCTGTCAAATTCCTGATCCTCGAGATCGTCAAAATGAATTCCTGCGGTGCGGATCATCTTCGCAAGCTCCTCAACCGTGATCGAGATGTCGACATCCTGATAACCGCTGTCACACATCTCCGAGCGCTTGCACTCAAATTTCTTTGCGGTACACGGCATGACAGAGACACTGCAAATATTCTTCGGATCGATCTCTGCTTTCTTCGCGTAGTAAGTCTTGATCACAGCGCCGAACATCTGCTGTGGGGACTTTGCGCTCGAGAGATGAGAGAGCTGTTCGTAACCATAGGTCTCACAGTACTTGACCCACGCCGGACAGCACGAGGTCATCATCGGGAGAGTTCCACCATTTTTCAGGCGATTTAAGAACTCATTTCCCTCCTCCATAATCGTCAGATCTGCGGTGAAATCCGAGTCGAACACTTTTGAAAATCCGATTTTTCGCATTGCGTGGATGATTTTTCCTGTCGTCACCGTGCCGGGTGCATAGCCAAGAGACTCCGCGAGCGTGATGCGCACCGACGGCGCTATCTGAGCGACAACGTGTTTTCCCTTTGCGATCTGATCGTAAACCTCATCCGTATTGTCACGGATTGAGAGTGCACCGACCGGGCAGACCTGAATACACTGACCGCAGTTGACACAGCAGGTATCGACGAGCTTCTTGCCATACGGCGGAACCACTGCGGTTCCATATCCACGATTCTCTTTTGCCATAACCGTGATTCCCTGTCCCTTTGTGCACGCCTCGACACAGCGTCCGCAGAGAATGCACTTGCTCATATCACGGACAATCGACGGTGACGAATCGTCAAACCGACTCTCTCTCACATCGCGCTCATAGCGGTTCGGGCGATTCATATTTAAGTCGCGCGCCACTTTCTGAAGCTGACATTTTCCATTCTTGGAGCAGACGAGACAGTCCTGTGGATGTCTTGCGAGAATCAGCTCCATGATGTTCTTTCTTGCCTTGATGACCTTCGGGGATGCCGTCTTGACTACCATTCCCTCCAAGACCGGCATACTGCATGCGGTCGGCAGAAGGCGCTGTCCCTCGACCTCGACCACACAGATTCGACAGACTGCCTTGACAGCCTGATCTTCATGATGGCAGAGCGTAGGGATGTGAACGTTGAGCCTTCTGGCTGCCTCCAAGATCGTCGTTCCCTCCTCTACCGCAATCGCTTCTCCATCTATCGTCAGATTAATCATACTGCATCGTCCTCCTCACTGCACACATGGCAGTATTCCCGGTCAATATGGCGCAGATAACAAGAATAAAAGTTCTGGATACTGCTCGTCACCGGAACTGCTGTGGAGTGACCAAGTCCACACAGTGCGGTCAGACGCATCGTCTCTGCCAGATCCTCAATCGTTTCAATGTCCCGGATGCTTCCGCGTCCCTCCGCGATCTTGCAGATCAGCTGATAGAGTCGCGTACCGCCCTCTCGGCACGGTGTACATTTTCCACAGGACTCATCCTTAAAGAATTCCAGGTTGTTTCGCACAATATCAATGATGCAGTTGCGATCATCCATCACAAGGATCGTTCCACATCCGAGACGACCGCCCGAGTTTGACACCTGATCGATGTCGAGCGTCATGTCGATCTGGGACGCGTTGATGATTGCACCGGATGCACCACCGGTCTGAACCGCAAGCAGCTCGCGACCTTCCTCCATGCCACCGCAGACCTCATAGATCAGATCCTTTAAATTGATTCCCATCGGGAACTCAAAAACACCTCGGCGCTTGACATTTCCGCAGACCGTAAACAGCTTTGTGCCCGGGCTGTTGTCGGTTCCGATTGTGCGGTACCACTCCCAGCCGTTTCGAAAGATCGGTGCAATATTTGCGAGTGTCTCGACGTTGTTGAGCACCGTCGGCTTTCCGAAAAGACCTGAGATACCCGGAAACGGCGGGCGGAATCTCGGCTCTCCTCGTTTTCCCTCGATCGATTCAAAGAGTGCGGTCTCCTCACCGCAGACGTAAGCGCCTGCACCGGAGCGGAGCTTGATGTCAAAGTCAAATCCGCTTCCCATGATGTTATTTCCCAGACAATGCTCCTCTCTCGAGGATTCCAACGCCTGCTCAAGTACCGGAACAAGGTAGGCATACTCGGCGCGCAGATAGATGAAACCGACATGGGCATTGACTGCCTTTGCGACGATCGCCATTCCCTCAAAGACCGCACACGGATCACAGGAGAGAAGAATACGGTCTTTGTTTGTTCCCGGCTCTCCCTCATCGGCGTTGCAGACGATGTATTTCACATCACCCGGAGCGTCATAGGCAAACTGGATTTTGCGGAAGGTCGGGAAACCTGCGCCTCCGCGTCCGCGAAGCCCTGCAAGGCGAAGCTCCTCGATGATCTCCGCTCCGGTCATTGAGAGTGCCCGCTTGAGCGCCTCATATCCACTGGTCGCGATGTACTCGGATGCCTTTCTCGGATTGATTTTTCCACGATTTCTCAAAAGAATCTGTCGCTCTTCCATCTCCTACACCTCCCCGCGGATATACCGCTTCACGATATCCCGGACACTCTCCGGTGTCAGGTTGACGTAAGCCTTCTCATTGATCATGATTGCCGGTGACTGCTCGCACACGCCGAGACACGGACAATATTCAAGCGTAAATCTCCGATCCTCCGTCGTCTCACCCATCTTGATCTGAAGCAGATCTTCCAGTGCCCGGACAATCTCTTTTGCGCCACGCACATGACAAGGAGCACTCTTGCACATGCGGATCACATATTTTCCGCGCGGTTTTACGGAAAGCATCGCATAGAACGTGACAAAACTGTAAACCTGCGTCTGCGGGATATCCATCTCTCGCGCAATCACCGAGGCAACTGATGCAGAAAATGCCGGTTCAATCTTTTGAACCTTTGTAATCACCTTCATCAGCATCTCCGGTCTCCCTTTGTAGTGGGAAGCAATCTCCGCAATCTTCACCAGCTGGGATGACGGGGTCTTGTAACTGTAATTCTCCTCTTCTCTCATCCGGACTCTTCTCCTTTCAAAACAGGTCTGAAACATAGCCCTTGCTTGTCCAACAAAATCTCTTATCGAATATTTTCTTAAATATTCTCTCTGACCTGCCCGTTTTTTCTGAAAATAAGTATAGGAGAAGATGCACTTTACGTCTAATATGGAAAATGCGTGCCATGTTATAGATTTTATGCGTTTTTATTTATTTTTTATCATTAACAAGTGCATGAAATCTATGTTTGTTAAAAAACAAACGACAGTCATCTAAGTCCTCAGGTAATAATAGTCTCACCTTAGATAACTGCCGTATCCGTAAAATATCCGTAAAATAATAAACAATAATAAACGCTCCAGCAGTGAGTAAGTTCCTGCAAACCCGTGTGAGACGTCGGTGTTTAGACTGCGTATTTTGCAGTCTTATGCACCGTTACGTCGAACCCGGAGTGAAAACGAGTTTGCAGAACTTTGCTCACTGTCGGAGCGGAACTATCACCATTATAATCCTCACAACATAAAAGCTCTCATCAATTCGCAAACTGGCTGTTATACAGCGTTGCGTAGAATCCATTCTTTGCAAGCAGGCTTTCGTGATTGCCCTGCTCGATGATATGACCATCCTTCATCACAAGGATCACATCTGCCTCGCGGATCGTCGACAGACGGTGAGCAACGATAAAGCTCGTTCTTCCCTGCATCATCGTTGCAAATGCTTTCTGGATTCGAATCTCGGTCATTGTATCGATCGACGAGGTTGCCTCATCGAGAATCAGCATCGGAGGCAGGCAGAGCATCACACGCGCGATACACAGAAGCTGTTTCTGACCCTGAGACAGGTTTCCGCCGTCCTCAGAGATCACCGTATCATATCCCTGTGGCATACGCTTGATGAAGCTGTGTGCATGGGCGGATTTTGCTGCCTGAATCATCTCTTCCTCGGTTGCATCCGGCTTGCCGTAGCAGATATTCTCGCGGATTGTACCGGACTTGAGCCAGGTCTCCTGAAGCACCATTCCGTAGCTTGCGCGCAGGCTCTTTCTCGTCGCATGGCGAATATCCGTTCCGGACACCTTGATCGAACCGTCATTCACGTCATAGAAGCGCATCAGCAGGTTGATGATCGTCGTCTTTCCACATCCGGTCGGTCCGACAAGTGCAATTCTCTGACCCGGCTTTACGTCAAGGTTCAGATCCTCAATCAGCGGAACTTCCGGCACATAGGAGAATTTTACATGGTCGAGTGTTACACTTCCGTCCACATGGTCGAGTGTCACTGCGTCTGCATCCTCTGCCTTGAATGCCGGCTCATCGATGAGCTCAAGGACACGGGCTGCACACGCAAGTGCATTCTGAAGCTCAGTCACAACACCGGAGATCTCATTGAACGGCTTTGTGTACTGATTTGCATAGCTCAAGAAAATCGAGAGCTGACCGACACTGAGCATTCCGCGGATCGCTGCAAATGCACCGACAACACCGACACTCGCATATACCATGCTGTTGACGAAACGTGTTGACGGATTCGTGATCGAGGAGAAGAAAATTGCGCGCAGACTGCATTTCTGAAGACGGGAGTTGATCTCCTCAAAGCGCTTCTGCGCCTCATCCTCATAGCCAAATGCCTGTACCACCTTCTCATTTCCAATCATCTCATTGACGAGGGAGGTCATCTCACCTCGGGTCTGAGACTGGAGTTTGAACATCGAAAACGTCTTCTTCGCAATGAAACTTGCAACAAACAGAGAAAGCGGAGTTACCAGTACCACGACAAGAGTGATGATCGGATTGACAATCAGCATGAAACCGAGAGTTCCGAGAATCGTCAGCACACCGGTGAACAGCTGGGTAAAGCCCATCAGAAGTCCATCGGAGAACTGATCAATATCCGCGATGATTCGGCTGATGATATCACCGTCCTGATGAGAATCCAGATAAGACAGCGGAAGTTCTTCAAGATGATTGAATGCCTTGGTACGAATATCTTTTACAACCTGGAACGTGATCTTGTTATTGATATGGTTCATCAGCCACTGTGCGCCTGCTGTGATACAGATCACAATTGCAACTTTTCTGAGGATTACAAAAAGTCCTGCAAAATCCACCTGATCCTGTCCGACAATCAGATCCACACCGTTACCGATCAGAATCGGAGCATACAGCGTCGTCGCCACAGTCACTCCCGCAAGCACAAGAGACAGCAGGACCAGCCATTTGTAAATACCGATGTAATTCAAAATCCGCTTGAGTGTGGATTTGTGTTTTCCAAAATCAATTTTCTGCTTTGCCATCTCACTTCACCTCCTCTTTGGAAAGCTGGGACAGACAGATCTCCTTATAAATCTCACAGGATTCAAGAAGCTCTGCATGAGTGCCACAGCCTGCCATCTTTCCATCGTCGAGAACAACGATCTGATCGGCATTCTTGATCGTCGTCGCACGCTGAGAGACGATAAAGACCGTCATGCCGTCCGTGTTCTCCCGGATTGCATGGCGAAGCTTTGCATCCGTCGCAAAGTCGAGCGCGGAAGCACTGTCATCCATGATCAGAATCTCCGGATTTCTGACAAGCGCACGCGCAATCGTCAGACGCTGGCGCTGACCACCCGAGAGATTGCGTCCGTTCTGCTCAATGAACAGATTCAGACCCTTGCCCTTTCCGTCGACAAACTCTCTCGCCTGAGCAATGTCAAGTGCGCGGTAGATCTCCTCATCCGTCGCATCCTTCTTGCCCCATCTCATATTTTCACGGAGTGTTCCCTCAAACAGAACCGCCTTCTGCGGAACGACACCGATGCGATTGCGCAGATCTTTGAGTGCATACTCGCGCACATCCACGCCATCGATGCTCACACTTCCCTGACGCACATCGTAAAAACGCGGAATCAGGTTGACAAGTGAAGATTTTCCAGAGCCTGTTCCTCCGATGACGCCGATTGTCTGTCCGCGCTTCACGGTCAGGTTGATGTCGGTGAGGGAATCCTCTTTTGCATTTTTATACGCAAAATCCACATGATTGAAGACAACGGCATCAACAGGATTTCCCTCGGATTTTGCAGAATCTGCTGTCTTTGCATTCGGCACCTCCTTGATACTGCTCTCCGTATCGAAGACCTTGTTGACACGGTTTGCACACGCGAGTGCCTTGGAAATCGAGACAATCAGGTTTGCCATCTTGATCAGCTCAACAAGAATCTGGGACATGTAGTTGACAAGAGCTACGGTCTGACCCTGGGTGATGATACCCTGATTTACCTGTTTTCCGGCAATCCAGACGATCGCGATCGTCGCACCGTTGATGATCACATAAGTTACCGGGTTCATCATTGCAGAAATCTTTCCGACAAAAATCTGCATATCAACAAGCAGGCTGTTCTCCTGATCGAAATTCTTGATCTCATCCTCCTGACGGTTAAATGCACGGATGACGCGCACACCGGTCAGGTTCTCTCTCGTCGAACGGGTCACACTGTCGAGCTGTCGCTGTACCTTCTTATAAAGTGGCATACTCACAAGCATGATACCGAAGACTACGACACTCAGTGCCGGAATCGCGACAACAAACACAAGTGCTGCCTTCACGTTGACCGTAAATGCCATAACCATCGCACCGAAGACGATGAACGGGGAACGCAGAAGCAGACGCAGTGCCAGATTCAGTCCGGACTGCACCTGGTTAATATCACTCGTCATTCGCGTGATCAGCGTCGCCGTTCCCATCGTATCCTGCTCACTGTACGACAACATTCCAATATGTTTAAACAGATCTCTTCTCAGTGCTGTCGAGACTCCTACCGCCGACTTTGCAGCAAAATACTGCGCGGTCAGAGAACAGGTGAGTCCGATCGCAGCGAGAAGCAGTAAAAGTCCGCCCATCTTTACGATATAGCTTCCGTTCTGATCGCGGATGCCGACATCGATGATCTGTGCCATGACGAGCGGGACAAAGAGTTCAAAGCTGGCTTCCAGCATTTTGAACAGCGGTGCAAGAATACTCTCGCGCCGGTACTCCTTTAAGTACTTCAGCAATCGCTTCATAACCTACAACCCTCCAGTAAAAATATCGTTACAATTCACCAATACAGTGTTATCAGTATACCACCGCATGCATAAAAAATCTAGCTACGATTATTATCTGAGTCTCATTATAAATTCTTTCTGTCCGCAATTTGTGGGAATCGATGGGGATTCTTGTACTTTTTTTCTTCCCATGATAATATAATACTGATAATGTAATACACACGGCACATACCCATTCAAGTGCCCGCAATCACCGGAGTAAATTATTTATGATAATCAATCTGATCCTGCTATTTAAACGAATTTGGAAAATATGGAAGAAGTACACGGAGGATGAAGTCACCGTCTATGCGGCTCAGGCATCCTTTTTTATCGTGATCGCTTTTTTTCCATTTATTATGTTGCTTTTGACAACGCTTCAGTTCATCCCCAATGTCAACAAGTCTGACCTGCTGACACTCCTTGTGAAAATCATGCCAAACATGCTCGACTCCCTCGTCGTCGGGATTGTCGATGACCTCTACATCAAGTCGCCGGCAACCATCCTCTCGCTCTCCGCAGTCTCGACGCTCTGGTCTTCCGCCCGCGGAATGCTCAGCATTGAGCGCGGACTGAATCGAATCTATGGAATCACAGAAAAGCGCAGTTACCTTCTTCGCCGTCTGATCTGCTCATTCTACACGCTGATCCTCATGGCAGTCTGCGTCTTCGCGCTCGTGCTCCTCGTCCTCGGAAATGCGATCCACGCTCTGGCGGTTCGCCTGTTTCCATTTTTGAATCCCCTGCTCACCAATGTCATCAGTCTGCGAAACTTAAGCGCTCTCGTCCTGTTTTTTGCGTTCTTTGTGGGGCTCTACTCAGTTGTTCCTACTAAACATCAAAAGCCCCGAAATCAGATTTCCGGGGCTCTGTTTTCCACCGTATGCTGGTTGGGATTTTCATACGGATTTTCGTTATACTTTTCAAATTTCAGCAACTTCTCGTACATGTACGGAAGCCTGACGGCGATCGTTCTGCTGATGCTGTGGCTCTATTTTTGTATCTGTATCCTGTTTATCGGGGCAGAAATCAACTGTTGCACAAGCCAGGACCTTACCAATCACAAATAATCTTCCAATTTATTAAGATAAGCACAAAACCCATTTACCTGGTCTAATTCTGCTCGAGGATCTGCTCCCCCGTGATCAGCGGATAGCGGATCAGATCCTTTCCGTCCAGATTTTCGCGGTGCATATGAACTGCCGTGATCTGGTGGTTTTCATACGTTGTATAATAGTAAATCCCCTTGCTCGCATTGCAGCAGGAAGTATAGAGCGTGATCTCATATTTCCCATCTGCGACCTCACAGCATCCGCGTTGCTGATCCACCGATCCTAAAATGTGGAAAAACTGGCTGACACTCTCCTTCTCGGAATCTCCGGAAACAGCATGCATCTTTGTAAACGCGACCCGAACAAATCGGGACATCGACGAGAGATCTCCCGGAAGTCCAAGTGCTCCCATGCCACGGCTGTATGTGTGCAGAGAAAGCTCATCGGAAAACTGGTTGGTCGGCTGTTTGGGAGAGAGATGCATGTAGTTATTCAGCTGAAACATCTGCTGTTCAAACGGCGGATTGTTCGTCAGCGCCCCGACCGGATTGTCATAAATATGAAGCCCATCACTCATCGATTCCACGGTGATTGCCCCAGTCTCATCCGCAATGATCCAGTGCAGAGGAGACGTCGGAAGTCCCTCACTGAATGGCGTCTTCGTCAGATTGATGCGAGAAAGCAAAGTCTTCGCCTCCTCAAGCGTTGCACAATTTCCAAGAATCCATGGGATGAACTCAAACTGCGTGATATTGTCTTTTCCTTCTTTTTCCTCCTGGTAAACGGCATTTCCGACGAAATTCAGTCCTGCCATTCCAAGTCCCTTCTCATTGATCGCATCATAGTAAAGCGGATACGCCCCCGCCACATGTGCCATTCCGATTATGGCATATTTTGTCTGAAACACATTTTCCTGTAAATTTCTGTGTGGATGACGGAGCACAAATCCATATCCTCTCGGTGTGATCGTCACCTCATCCCCGTAGGAAAACTCATAATCCAAAGTCCGTCCCATATAAAAATCTTTTGTCTGGTAGGTTACTGCTGTACACATCGTTTCTTCTTCCTCTCTTCTTCCTAAATTATTCGGGTGTGAGTTTTTTAATTTTTTATCCACCTGTTTCAAAGTGATATAACTCAGAGTGGATATTCTCCTCCTCGCGTCGACTTAAACGTTATCGTGACGCAAGGCGGGTAAGGCAACGCAAACCCTACTCACACCCCAACGCCTTCCCTATCATCTCAAACTCATCAAGACGAATACAGCTCTTGATTTCTTCTTTCTTCAATTTCTCCCGGCACTCCTGATAATCCATCCACCGAACACTCTCGACTTCTTCATTCTGTAGTTTCAGATTTTCGATCTGAACCGGTTCCTGATACAGATAGACTGCGCTGATTTCATGATCTTTAAACGGCTGTCCGTGAAAAACTGCCTCGCTTTTTGCCTGATGCATGCCGATAAAATGAAGCTGATCGGCTGTCGCCCGAATTCCAAGCTCCTCTCTCAGCTCGCGCACTGCCGTCGGCAGATACTCCTCCCCCGCCGACAAATGCCCCGCTGATGAGATGTCATAGCACCCCGGATACGAATCTTTCTGCTCACTCCGCTTTTGAAGAAGCACCTCATATCCGCATCCGCCATTTGCATTCGGGCGAACCACCCAGATATGCGCCGTTCCATGCGGACTTCCGTCCCGATGCGCGACCCCCCGCTCCCTGCGAACTCCGGTCTTTTCCCCTGTCTTTTCATCAAGCACATCAAAAAGTTCCATCTCTTTTCCATCGAGCGAAGCAGAAACCAGACCGCCTTTTCCATCATAGACAAGCTTGAGCGAGAAAAAGTCGGATCTCTCATTTAATAATCGGAAAAAGATCTTGTCTCCCTCCCAGATGTTCAGTTTGAGCGCTTTCTCCTTATCGACCCACGCAAGCTCGCCCTCGTCGCACGCAATCGGCTCTCCCGTAAATGCATCTGCGGTGAACAGCGACATATACTCTGTCTCACCATCTCCAGAAACAAAGGTCACAATCGCACGATACTTCCACGAAGTCAGCATGTATCCAGTCTCCTCCCGGACTTCCCGAAGCACACACTCCTCCGGACTCTCATCCGCCTCAAAATGCCCTCCAACTCCGATCCATTTATCCTTATTTATATCATTCTTTTTTACGGTTCGGTGCAACATCAAATATTGACCGTCTTTCTCTATATAACACAAGGTGCTCAACGAGATCATTTTTTCTCTATCTCCTCTCCACTGGCAAATTATTTCTTCTTGCCAATCTTGTCTCACCAAAAAGTGAACTACCCCGACTTAAAAAATCCGGTTTCTTACATAGCAAACAGCAAAAGGGAGCCGGTTTTCTGACTCCGACTCCCTCCATTATATCACATACTCGCACACTCGTGCTAGCGCACTTATCGCGCACTTATTGCATATTTATCGCACGTTTATCTGCCCGATCACACAGGCGTGATAACTCTCTCTCCCTCTTATTTCTCAATCTCGCGAATCAGATTTACCATCTCAATCGCACTCAGTGCACAGTCATATCCCTTATTTCCTGCCTTTGTTCCCGCGCGCTCAATCGCCTGCTCAATATTTTCTGTTGTCAGGATACCGAAGAGAACCGGAATTCCGCTATCCAGAGATACGCTCGCGATTCCCTTTGATACCTCGTTGCACACATAATCGTAATGGCTTGTATTTCCGCGGATCACAGCACCCACACAGATGACCGCATCGTACTTTCCACTCTTTGCCATCTTCGACGCGATCAGCGGAATCTCAAATGCTCCCGGCACCCACGCAACATCAACCTGCGCCTCGTCCACGTTGTGACGTTTAAGACCGTCGAGTGCACCACCGACAAGCTTGTTCGTGATAAACTCATTGAAACGGCTTGCTACGATTCCCACACGAATTCCCTCTGCTACTACTTTTCCTTCCAGTACTCTCATGATTATTTCCTCCATTTTCTTGTTTTCTTCATCTTTTCTTGTTTTCACAATTTTTTATCTCATTTTCTATTTGATTACTTTTTTATTACTGTCTGCTTTCTGATTTCTAAGTTTTTTATTTTTTCGAATCTTTGAGTTTCTAAGCAGGTTTACACGAATACTCTCTCCATGTCTTAAATATTTAACAGATGTCCCATTCTCTGCTGTTTGGTCTTCAGGTAAAACCGGTCATAGCGCGTCGCCTGCATCTCGATCGGAACCCGCTTTGTAATCTTCATTCCAAACTCTTCCAATTGGTAAACCTTATCCGGATTGTTCGTCAGAAGATTCAGGCTCTTTACGCCGAGATCACGAAGAATCTGCGCTCCGATGTAGTATTCTCTCTCATCTCCACCAAATCCGAGTGCCAGATTTGCCTCAAGCGTATCCATGCCTTTTTCCTGAAGCTCATAGGCTCTGAGCTTATTGATCAGACCGATTCCACGTCCTTCCTGACGCATATAGAGCAGAATTCCGCGTCCCTCTTTCTCAATCTGCGTCATTGCCGACGCAAACTGCTGTCCACAGTCACAGCGCAGAGAGCCAAACACATCTCCTGTCAGACATTCCGAGTGAACACGACAAAGCACATCCTTCCCATCTCCGATCTCGCCCTTCACAAGCGCAACGTGATGCTCTCCATTTAAGCGATTCACATAACCGTAAGCCGTAAATTCGCCGTATTTCGTCGGCATCTTTGTCACAGTCACTCGGTCAATCAGACAATCATGGATCTTTCGATATTCCTGAAGATCCTTGATTGTAATAAAGGTGAGATTCCATTTTTTCGCGAGTTCCCGAAGCTCTCCGGTTCGCATCATCGTACCGTCCTCTCTCATGATCTCACAGCAAAGTCCGCAGGCTTTAAGTCCCGCAAGACGACACAGATCCACCGTTGCCTCGGTGTGACCATTTCTCTCAAGCACACCATTTTTCTTTGCAAGAAGCGGAAACATATGACCCGGTCGTCTGAAATCCTCCGGTTTTGCATTCTCCGCGATGCAACACATCGCTGTCATTGAGCGCTCCTTTGCCGAAATTCCTGTTGTTGTCGTGATCGCATCGATTGAGACTGTAAACGCTGTTTCATGATTGTCGGTATTGTTAGCAACCATCTGTGGAATCTGAAGTTTTCTTACATATTCCTCCGACATCGGCATACAGATCAGTCCTTTTCCGTGTGTCGCCATGAAATTAATGTTCTCTGTCGTCGCAAATTCTCCTGCACAGATGAAATCTCCCTCATTTTCCCGATCCGGATCATCCGTCACCAGAATAATTTTTCCCGCACGAAGATCCTCAAGTGCCTGCTCAATCGTATCAAACTTCTCTGTCTGTTTTATTTCCATCGCTGTTTCCTCCACCTTTTTTCTTTATTCAAATTTCTTTATCCAGGTCCAAGCAACGAATTCTCAATAAATCCTTGAATTCTTTTAAAAAATCCTTTTAAAATCCATATTTTTCAAGAAATTCTCTTGTCAGTCCACCACCATCTGTTCCACCTTTGGCTTCATCAGCTTGATCGGTCTTACTGGCTCCATTTTCTGTCGTGAGAAGACGCTCCACATATTTTCCAATCAGATCTGTTTCCAGATTGACCAGATCGCCTCTCTTTCGCTCCCCAAGTGTCGTCACCTGGGCGGTGTGCGGAATGATTGAGACAGAAAAATCTGTCGTTCCAACTTTAGCCACTGTCAGGCTGATTCCATCAATCGCGATCGACCCTTTTTCCACAATATAGCGCAAAAGTCTGGAACTTGCCTGAATTGTGTACCAGACAGCATTGTCATCTTTCCAAATCTCCTCAATCCGTCCAGTTCCATCGATATGACCGGAAACCATATGACCACCAAATCGTCCTCCCGCAAGCATCGCCCGCTCCAAATTTACCCGTTTTCCCGGTTTGGCATCTGATAATGAAGAGCGGTTCAGTGTCTCATGCATCACATCCGCCGTGAAGCGATTTTTCTGAAACGAGGTTACCGTCAGGCAGACTCCATTGACGGCAATGCTGTCTCCCAGATGCACATCCTCTAAAATGTGATCTGCACAGATCTCAAGGACTGCGGAGTGTGTGCCTTTTCTGACTGCGATCACACTTCCAACCTCCTCTATAATTCCTGTAAACACGTTTTCCTCATCTCCTCTCATTCACATCATCCACAGTTTGCTCGATCATCTTCATCTGTCCCACTGTCATTATCCTCTCCGTGCTCGATCTCGCCCTCAATCAGGAAATCCTCTCCAAGTCTTGTCACTGTCATAGTGTCTGCGCGGAGTCTGACTGCCTGTTTTGGTGTTCTCACACCCTCCCCCTCAATCGGTGTCTTTGCTTTTCTTCCTCCAAAAAGTTTCGGTGCAAGGTAAGCCTGCACATGATTGACAAGTCCGGCATTCAAAACAGACCAGTTGAGCGTTCCCCCGCCTTCAAGGAGAATACTGTCAATTTTCATTTTTCCAAGTTTTTGCATCAGATCGTTCAGATCAAGATGACCGTCTCGCTCTTCTGTCACCAGAACCTGGCATCCGCTCTGCTCATACAAGGTTTTGCGCTCCGCATCCTGACAACAGGTGGCAAGAATGACTGGGGCACTCTCTCTGTCCGCCGTCTCCACAATCTTGGAAGTGAGCGGTGTTCGAAGATGCGTGTCGCAGACAATGCGAATCGGATTTCGCCCACCCGCGATTCGACAAGTCAACAGCGGATCATCCGCAAGCACCGTTCCGACTCCCGCCATAATCGCCGTATAGCGGTTTCTTTGCCCTTGTACATGTGCTCTCGCCTGCTCTCCCGTAATCCACTTCGATGCGCCTGTCGCAGTCGCAATCTTTCCATCGAGTGTCATCGCATATTTCATCACGACATACGGAAGTCCTGTGCGGATATACCAGAAAAATACCCGATTGAGTTCTCTGCACTCCTGTTCAAGCACATGCTCGGTGACCTGCACGCCGTGATTTCGTAAAATCTCAATCCCCTTTCCGGCGACAAGCGGATTCGGATCTCCGCTTCCAACCACGACTCTCGCAATCTTTGCCTCGAGAACCGCCAATGTGCACGGTGGCTGTTTGCCATAATGACAGCACGGTTCAAGTGTCACATAGAGAGTCGCTCCCTCCGGAGACTCGGTACACGAGGCAAGCGCATTTCGCTCTGCATGCGCTTCGCCGTATCTCTCATGATACCCGCTCCCAATGACCTCTCCATTTTTTACAAGAACCGCGCCGACTAACGGATTCGGAGAAACTCGCCCCGTCCCCTTTTTTGCAAGTTCAAGCGCCATCCGCATATATTTCTGATCGATGTTGTTCTGCTCTATATCATTCTGCTTTGTATCATTTTGATCTGCCACTTCTCACTCCCTGCCTTTCTTCTTTTCCTTGAATCCAACAGGAGCTCGTCTTAGAACATTTTCCTCTGTTCAGGACATTTCTGATTTCCATTTCAATCTGTTTTAAGGTTTTAACATCTCGACACACTCAAAATATTCAAATAAACTTTTCTTTTAAATTCTCGTCTTATTGCTTATCAGCCTCTCATAATCTCATAAATACAAAAAGCTCTGGAATTTTCATTCCAGAGCGATGATATTCTGTGACTGATCAATCTTTTGTCTGATATCGAGTTCATATCTAATCTGATCCTGATACCTAACGGATATCCAAATAGTTCTATCTGTCTATTCTGCGTATGTGCGATTGTGTCATAATCTTCTTTCATCCAGACTATACTGTCGGCCTCGGAATTTCACCGAATCATGCCTTACGGCTCGTGGGCTATCACCACCGGTGGGGAAACACTCCCCGCCCTGAAGACGTTGTTCTGTTGTTGATTTTTAATATACTCCCCTCTCCTTCATTTGTCAATCTATTTTTCAGACTTCTTTTCTCAATAGTCTGACAACATATTATCTTACGGCACTTTCGGTTCCAAAAGTGCCTACCTCTGAACAGCAGCGAACAACATTACGCTTCATACGGAGTTTTCAGATTGGCAGAATCAATCCACAAAGGCTTTCACCGCTTTCTCAAGCCCTGCATCATCCGTTCCACCTCCAAAATCAAGAATCACCAGGCGATTTTTATCACTCAGCACCACCTCATCCACAGCAACTGCCGTCGCCTCCTCTTTTCGGATCGTGTAACGACACCAGATCACCTTCACATTCTCTGGAAGATTCAAAAAGGTCTCCGTCTCAGGAAGTTCCTGTTCGCTCTGCTCCCACAGATCAGTCATATCCTTGGGATAATTTTTCTTTGTCTGACTGATCACCCATGGAATCGGGCTCTTGAAAATCGTCACTCCAACCGGATTTCCTGCACCATTCACACGCATATCGCTCGTCTGATAACTTGCAAACACGGTATGCTTCTCGTTTAAGTTGCTTAAATTACTCGGATTGCTCGAGTGATTTAAATTTGAGTCTATCTCCGTCTGACTTTTTTCTTCCGCCCGCATGAAGTGCCCAACCATCGCATTGCACAGTGGAAATGCGATCATGCTGATCACGACAACACCCACAAAATAACCGATCCAGTCTTCCCTGTTGTTTCCACTTCCGTTTTCACGAATCCATCTCTGCATGAACAGAACAATCCCAAACATAAGAAACATAGAGACCATACCGCTGATAAAAACCGGCAGAGAAACCGCATACAGTGCTGACAAAATGATGAAAATCAGGAAAATCCACGTTGCCTGCCCGATTTTTCTCCATTTCAGTCGCCGGTTCACCTCCGTTGCCGTAAGTTTCTCTGGAGATATCGACTGCTTCCCGCTCCTCCTCAGAATCTTATTCTTTCTGTGCACCCACAACATAAGTCGAACATAGAGCATGCCCCAGGAAACCATGATCATCGTCGTCACAATCACAGAGAGGAAATTCAAGGGATCTGCAAGCACAACTCCCGGATTTTGTAAACTCCGATACAAAATCCAGCAATTCAAAACAATCAAAATGGGATACAGAATTCGCGTCGACCAACCCCACACAAGAGATTTCTGGATCTCAAACTGCCTTGCCTCGCTCATCTCTTCTGTCCGCTTCACATTCTCATCTGTCGTATAGAAAACCTGCCAGTTTATTCCCCTGCACTGGAACTTCCATCCCGAATCTTCACACCGCTCCTGAAACTTCTTTTCCGCCCATGAATCTACTCCCGTCAATGTCGAGCTTCCCGGAACGAGAACAGTTGCATATCTTCGCTTTTCCGGCTTTCCATAAGAAAACTTGATCCCGAAATTGCCAATTTTCTCCGGAAACCATCCCTGCAATGCCTGATCCTCCAGATACTGTTCAAATAGGTCTGCCTCCCACGCTGAAAAACTCCACCAAACTCGTTTCTCCTGTCTCATCGCTCCGCCTCCCTTCCATTGACCCTTCGTTTGATTTTATTATACAGAATTTGGTTCAGTCATTACAAGAACGAAGGACTTACTCTTTCCTTACATTTTCGTTACCGGATTTCAGAGATTCTTTTCTTTTGGTGGATTTGACGTTGCAGAGAAAAAGATTTTGCTGTACAATCTGCTGTGCACGAATCAACATAAAAAACAAATCAGAAACTAAGAAACAAAGAAAAAGAAAACAAGAAAATAAAAATGATTTTACATACGAAAGGATTTAAATTTTACTTATGAAAGACCTCACAAAGGGATCTCCCGCCAAAAATATGCTGGAATTTGCGCTCCCAGTTGCGCTCGGGAATCTGTTTCAGCTCTGTTACAGCCTTGCTGACACCCGCGTTGTCGGCAGTACGCTCGGAGAGACCGCGCTTGCCTCTGTCGGTGCAACTACCTCGATCAGCACGCTTTTCATTGGCTTTCTGTCCGGACTCACAAACGGTTTTGCCATTCTGATCTCTCGGCAGTTTGGTGCAAAAGATGAGCGCGGAGTGCACCGATTCGGAGCCGGAAGTCTGCTTCTCGGCACTCTGACCTCCATTCTCCTTACTGTTCTCTGTGTTGCCGGACTTCCGACCCTGATGAGAATCCTCAATGTTCCGGATACCCTGTTGCCACAGTCCACCTCTTACATTCGAGTGGTACTTCTCGGACTCTCTGCGACGATGCTCTACAATGCCTGCGCTTCAATTCTTCGCTCCGTCGGAGATACGACAGCCCCACTCCTGTTTCTAATTTTTTCAGCCGTTTTGAATGTTGGACTGGATCTGTTCTTCATCCTCGTCCTCAAACTCGGCGTCGCCGGAGCTGCGTGGGCGACGGTTCTCGCCCAGTCGCTCTCCGCGATTCTGAGCCTGATCTACATGTTCCGGCGTTATGAAGTCTTTCATTTTAGTTTGAGCGATTTTCGCATCAGTCTTGACGAAGTCCGCGAACTCTATACCTCCGGACTTTCGATGGCAACGATGATGTCCCTCGTATTTTTCGGAACCCTGGCTCTCCAGTGTGCAATCAATACGTTCGGACAGGATATCATCGTCGCTCACACCGCAGCCCGCAAAATCACGGAATTTTTCATGCTTCCATTCAGTGTCATGGGTGTCACTATGGCGACCTACTGCGGACAAAACATGGGAGCGGGAGCCCTTGACCGCATCCGGACCGGTATCCGCCATGCACTGATTCTGACCTGGGTCTGGTCCCTCGGCATGATTCTTTTAAGTTACACCGTAGCTCCACGCCTGATCTATCTTGTGACAGGGTCAGAAAATCCGACGATTCTTGCGACTGCCACACGCTACTTGAAATTTGACACCCTGTTCTACTTTGCTCCGGCTGGAATCTCTATCTTAAGAAACGGACTTCAGGGCATGGGCGATCATGTCACACCGATCGTCTCAAGCAGTATCGAGCTTGTCGGAAAAATTGTGGCATCTGTGGTCCTCGCAAGAATCTTCCACTACTGGGGCATCATCATTGCAGAGCCGATCGTCTGGATTTTCATGGTGATTCCGCTGATTTGCAGTATGCATAATCTGCTTTCCAAGAGATCGGCTCCTCAACCTCACTGACCAGTAACCCGAACCAATCAGCGATTGTCCACCTTCTCCGGATACAGATCATGCTGAGACAGTCTCTGCCATGCAACTTCCTCCCAGCGCGTTCCCGGCTTTCCATAGTTGCAGTACGGATCAATGGAAATGCCACCGCGCGGAGTGAATTTGCCCCAGACCTCAATATACTTCGGGTCCATCAGACGAATCAGATCCTTCATGATCACATTCACGCAATCCTCATGGAAATCCCCATGATTTCGAAAACTAAACAGATACAGTTTCAGCGACTTGCTCTCAACCATTCTCTCGCCCGGAACATAGGAGATCGTGATCGTCGCAAAATCCGGCTGTCCGGTGATCGGGCAAAGACTCGTGAACTCCGGACAGTTGAATTTTACAAAATAATCATTTCCCGGATGCTTGTTCAAAAACGTCTCCAAAATCTCCGGTGCATACTGATCCGGATACTTCACTTTCTGATTTCCCAACAGGCTGATGCCCTCTTTCTCAAGCTCTGCTTCTCTGCTCATCGTCTCTCTTCCTCCATATTTCTTTTGTTGTTTTTTTCTACATTTTTGTATCTTTGTACTCTCGTTATTCTCGTGTTTCTCTATCTTTTCTGTGTTTTTTCGTGGCTTTTTCTGATCTTTTTCGGATCTTTTTTATTTTTTCAGCTATCCAAATTTCTTTTTTTAACTTTCAAAGATGTGAATTACCCCAACTTAAAATTTCTTTGTCAGCGCCGGATCTTCCACGCCGTTGAGGCGAAAGGCTTCCATTCGATCCACACAGGTTCCGCAGACTCCACACGGGGTTTCCCCGCCCTCATAACAGCTCCATGTCAGCTCATACGGAACGTTCAGTTCCAGACCTTTCTTTACGACCTGCGCCTTCGTCCAGTTGACAAACGGTGCCTCAATCCAGAGCTGTTTTCCGCTCCCCTCATAGATTGCCTTATTCATCGCCTCATGAAAGACACTGCTACAATCCGGATAGGCATTTCCCGCGGAATCATCCGCATGTGCGCCATAATAAATCACACTACATCCCTTTGAGAGCGCAATGCTTGCCGCTGAGGACAGAAACAGTCCATTTCGGAACGGAACGTAAGTGGATACCGGTGTCCCATTCGTCTCCTCAAGCTGTTTTGCATAGCTCTCGTGTGGAATCTCTCTGTCCGAATGCTTTAAGAGTGAACAATCGCTGTACTGAAAAATCGGCGCGAGATCCAGATAAAGGTGCTCCACGCCATAATGCTCTGCCACTTTTTGAGATGCCTCAATCTCTTTCTGGTGTTTCTGTCCATAGGAGATCGACAGTGCAATCACCTGATCTTTTCCGTACTTCTCCACCGCAATTCCAAGGCAGGTCGTGGAATCCACGCCACCGCTCGATAATACAAGAGCTTTCTTTTTTGTTCCTACTTCATTCATTTCTTTCCATCCTTTCTCTTCTCTCGTTTTGTCTGTATTTGGTTTGTTTTCCTGTCTTCCAGTTTTTATTCTTCCAGTCTGTATTTCCCTATGTATTCCCTAAGTGTTTTCCCGATTTTCCTTTTCTTTGTATATTCCTTTGTATATCCTTAATTCTTTTTGTCCTCTTCGCTGGTGTTTGAAGGGAATTTTTATTTTGACCGGACTTTTATCGTGCCTGTCTCCCCATTTGAAGCTGTTGAAAGAGATTCATCTGCAACATCGGATCAACTTTAAATCGACCGCGAAGTGTCGTCGTTGTCGTCATCGCATTTGTCTTCTTGATCCCGCGAGCAGTCATACAGCTGTGACATCCCTCAATAATCACAGCAACATCGTGAGAATCTGTCGCAAGCTCCATAATCTCTGCAATGTCACTGCCGATCCGCTCCTGAAGCTGGAGTCGCTTTCCTACCATATCCGCGATTCTTGCAATCTTGCTCAATCCAAGCACTTTTCCCTTCGGGAGGTAGGCGACACTGACCCTCATGTCATACATCAGTGCAAGGTGATGTTCACAATAGCTGAAAATCTCAATGTCCTTCACAAGCACGAGATCCCTCGAATCCTCTGCGCTCCTCTGGACAAAATTTTTCCGAAACATCTCGGCAATCTCCTGATTCGAGTAGCACATTCCCTCAAAGACTTCCTCGTACATCCTTGCGACCCGCTCCGGTGTCTCTTTTACTCCCTCCCGGTCTGGATCATCGCCGAGTGCCTGAAGAATCCCGCGGATGTGCATCTTGATCGCTTCCGTGTCGATCTTTTTTCGATTATTTTCACAGTCACATGTTTTGCAATCCTGTTCCTCTCTCATCTCGTCTTCCTTCATCTCATTATCCCATCTATCTTTTTATCGTTCTCGATTTCTCTATCTGGCTCTTTCTAATTTTTCTTGTTCTTTCTAGTTTTCTCTTAATTCTTTCTTGTCTTTTCTTAGATTCTTCTTTCCTGTTTTTGTTTTCTTGATCTCTGTCTGTTTTTCTGTCTATTTTGTTTTGGGGTCTGTCTTTCCGAAATCTAAATTACACACCACGTTTCTGCGGGTCCCAGATCACCTTGTGAAGCTGAATCTGAATTTTCACATCATTAAGTTTCTTTTCCATCAGAAAATCAACCATCTCAACCGGCTCGATTCGTCCAAATACCGGGCTGAAATAGACTGCCGTCCGCTCTCTCAAATCATACTTTTCAATGATCTCAAGCGCACGCTCCATATCCGACCGACTGCTTACCACGAATTTCACAGTATCCTCGCTTGAGAGCTTTTCCATGTTTGATAAGCACATCGCATGCTCCATCCCGCTGTCGGGCATTTTATAATCCATCGTAAATGACGGTCTTCTCTCAAGCTCACAGTAAGGTGAAAGATCCACACTTCCGTTTGTCTCGATCTCCACCCGTCTCTGCGGATCGCTTAAAATCGCCGTGATCAGCTCTGCCATTCCCTCTCGAAGAAGCGGTTCTCCTCCGGTCAGAGTCACATTTTTGACTTTGCTCTCCTCAATGTAGGAAACAATCTCATCGACGGTCATCTCAGTGCTCTCACAATCTGCTTCATTCGCCCAGAGGGTATCGCAGTATGTACAGCGAAGATTGCATCCCTTCATGCGGATAAAGACTGCAAGTTCGCCTGCGCGCCGTCCCTCTCCATTGATGCTGACAAATTTTTCCACAACCTGATAAACAGGGGTTGTCTTTTGGTTTTCCATCATTTCTTGGTTTTCCTTTACCGATTTTCCTTTTTCTCCACTGAATTTTCTTATTTTTCTTATTTGAGCTTACTTATTCTCGCGATAAACGGCACAGTTGTTTGGTGTCTCATAGACGGTCGCGCTAGATACCGGATACCCGAGTTTGCTCATCTTATCAAAGAAATATTTGGAAAAATTCTCCGCTGTCGGTCGAAATGCCACTTCTGTCAGGCGAAATCCTTCTTCAAGAAGAGCCTCCACCGTCTTTGCTCTCAGCGTTCCACTCTCATAAATCAGGGTGTGGTCAAGTTCATCTGCAAGTGCTTTCAGATCTCGTTTCAAATCTCCGAAATCCACCAACATTCCTCGCATCTGACCTTCGCTTTCCAGATGCTCCGCCTGAATTTCCACCTCCACATGCCATCTGTGACCGTGAATATTTGCACATTTTCCCTGATATCCGGAAAGAAAATGTGCGGAATCAAAATCTGCAACTGTTCTTAACTGGTACATGTCCAAACTTCCTCTCTGAATTTGCATTGTTTAATTTGATTTGTTTTGATCTGTTTTGTTTGTAATTTTGTAAATCTGTAAATCTGTATTTTTTATAATTTTTTTTGGGGGAACAAAACCAGAAAAAAAGAATTTTTTATTCAATCAATTGTCGATTCGATCAAACTGATCCTCACTTGATTTCCTATCATATTAAAAACAAAAAAGCAGACCCCCGCCAGAGTCTGCCTGTTTCTTTCTCAAAATGATTTTCAAATCTTTCATCTTTAGCCCTGGTTTTATTTATAGACAGGATGGTACAAACGAACTGTCTTTGTTTATTTCATTTTTTTGTAACAGAAACATCATTTATTGTATGTAGTTTGAGAGAAAATGTCAACTGTTTTTTTTAATTATGATACAATGTGGATATAAGTGAAGACAAACAGGAGGCATTTTATGATCTACACCACAACCTATAATTCCCCGATTGGACCGTTTTTTCTTGCGTCAGATGACATTGGGCTCATCGGTGTCTGGATGGACGGGCAGAAATATTTTGCCGATTCCATAAAGGCAAAATCCTCAATCAGCAAAGAGACGGATATTCTCTCACAGACCAAACACTGGCTTGATATCTACTTTTCTGGCAAAAATCCTGATTTTCTGCCCCCGCTCCACCCGCAGACTTCCTCCGACTTTCGCAAAGCCGTGTGGAAAATTCTCCTTACGATCCCCTACGGGCACACAATGACTTACGGAGAGATCGCCAAACAGCTTGCCAAAGAAAACGAAGTCTCCAAAATGTCCGCTCAAGCGGTCGGCGGTGCAGTCGGGCACAATCCGATTTCTATCATCGTCCCGTGTCATCGCGTTGTCGGAGCAAACGGCAGTCTGACCGGATATGCCGGCGGGATCGATAAAAAGATCAAACTGCTCACTCTCGAACACACCGACATGAGCCATCTCTTTGTTCCGAAAGCAAGTTTTTCTTTACAACCGGAACCGGAGTGAACGGGAAGTCTCTGCCGTACATAATTTTATCCGGATAATCAGATTCTTTCCTGCCTTGGCAGACTGTCCCTGACGCAGAGCGTTCCAAAGCCCACATAAGGATTCGGATACTCTGAAAATCCCGGAAGCTGGCGTGCGCCCCGCCTCAAATATGCCTTAACTTTCTCACCATAGAGATAGGGATCATTTCCATTTACAATTCCCCACTCCATCATCAACGCTGTGCTCCCAGTCACGACAGGTGTCGCAAATGAAGTCCCGGACACCTGCCTATACCCGCCTCCGGGCGACGGTGCCATAAGCCCGACTCCGGGTGCAGCAAGATCCGGTTTTACAAACTGATTTTTCCTCGTAAATCCGCGCCCTGAAAAGTCCGCATATGACTGATAAGCGCTGTTATATGCCCCGACTGTGATCACATTCTGGGCGCAGGACGGGATTGTCAGCGTCGTGTCCGGCGATGGGCGCAAGAACCGTGTGGACTCTCCGAGAATGCCGGCAGACGGAAGCCACAGATCATACCGCCCCACAACGGTCCGAACCGCCGTGATCCAGAATGTCCAGTCTCCGGTCTCAACATATGCTCCTTCATCCGGCACAAAGTCAAAATAGATTTCCTGAGCGAGACTGTACGGTCCCGGCTTCCCGTAATAAATCAAGATCTGCGTCTGACGATAACGATAGCGCACTGCACCGAGCGTCTCAGCCAACGGGCCAAAGATCTCCCCGGTCGGCGTCTGAAGACGGATCTCAAACTGATCCGTGTAATCTTTCCAGAGCTGTACCGAAAATCCATTTTCATATTCCCCGACGAGAAGTTCCACCTTTGCTTCTTCCGCATTTGTCTCGGTCGGTGTTCTGCGAAATCCTGCTCCGTTCCCACTTGCACCTGCTCCCAAATTTTCATTTCTGCGTTCTCTCACAATGCCTGAAACGTGACCCGCGGAAGCCCCCTCATTCCCGCTCCCGACGACAATCGTTGTCCTTCCGTAATTTCCAATGTCATTCAAAAATGTCTCCAAAAGACTGCTCCCATCATGAGACCCATAGGTATTTCCAAAACTCAGATTCAGCGCAAGAGGACGATTCTCCCCCACTGCCCGCACAACTGCAAAATTCACGGCTCGCATAACTTCAGTTGTCCGTGGAAATCCCTCCGCCCGCAAATTTGCCTGCGGATTGCCAAGTTTGATTACAAGCAGCTCACTCTCATAGGCAACCCCGCGGTAACGCCCCTGCCTTGCCCTTCCATTTCCGACTGCAATCCCTGCAACTGCTGTCCCGTGACTACTGCTGTCAACAGACGGAAGAATGCGATACGCCTGATTTCGATCTCCACCCGCAAGCGCCTGGTTGATCTCCTCCCTCGTAAATACCTGTCCAAGCGTCTGGTCCCAGAGTGCAAGAATCCGTGTCGTCCCATCCGGATTGCGAAAATCCTCATGAAACCAGTCAATCCCCGAATCTGCCACAGCGATGATCGTCCCTCTTCCAGTAAGTCTACCAAGTCCGTCAAATCCGCTAAATTCGTTTTTTTCTCCCTGTCCGTCATCAAAATCGCGTCCATTCCCAGATTCATCAAACGGCTCTTGAAGCGCAGAAATACACGAGGCTGTCCCAATCGTTTCCGAAAAGAACAGCCTCTTTGGTTTTTCTATGTATTCAATTTGTGGCAGAGCACTCACCCGTTCAATCAGAGACTCTGGCAGAGTCAGGATCGCATATTCATTGCGCATTTCCTCAACTTTTATTTTATCACGTTGCCCTGTGTCGCGTTCTCGTTCAACCTGATTTTCAAGTGCATCGAGACTGCCTGAATATTTGACAATCAGCTCCCAGGTTTTCTCCTGCGGATTGTACCCCGTCTCAAGTTCCTGCGAGCGCGCCCTCTCCTCCGGCGTGACATCAAGTGAGAGATTTAAGATATTTTCCAGTTTCTGATTCGTCGAAGTTCCCGTTTTTTCCACACTCAAATCAATTTCTGCCATTTCTGTCTTGCCAATCCATTCATTCGGCTTTTCATTTTTCTGTCTAAGATATTCCAGAGCTCATCAAAACATTCTTCCCCGCCCGATTATTTAAGATCTAAGCACATTTTAAGATCTAAATCGCAAATCCGGAATACTGCGTCATATACAGCTCATAATACTTTCCCTGTTTCTTTAACAGATCTTCATGGGTTCCGCTCTCCACAATCTCGCCGTGATCCATCACGACAATCAGATCCGAGTCGCGAATCGTCGACAGGCGGTGCGCGATCACAATGCTCGTGCGCCCCTGCATGATTTTCTGCATCGCAGTCTGAATCGCCTTCTCCGTCCGGGTATCGACATTTGAAGTCGCCTCATCGAGAATCAGAATCTCCGGGTCTGCGACAAACGCGCGGGCGATCGCAAGAAGCTGTCGCTGACCCTGACTGATTGTCGCACCTGCTCCTTCGAGAACCGTATCATACCCCTGTGGGAGATGGTGAATCATTTCCGCACAATAACTCATTTCCACAGCCCGCTCGATCTCCTCCTCACTTGCCCCTTCTCTGCCGTATCTTAAATTGTTGCGGACGGTATCGGAAAACAGAACCGTGTCCTGCAACACAATCGCCATGTGTTTTCGCAGATCATCCCGCGCAATCGTTCGGATATCACGACCATTGATCAGAATCTCTCCGCTGTCAATCTCATAAAACCGCATCAAAAGATTTACAATCGTCGTCTTTCCGCTTCCAGTCGCCCCGACTAGAGCAATCTTTTTTCCTGCCGGAACCGCCAATGAGAAATCTTTGATTACCGGCTTTCCGGACTCATACGAAAAGCTGACATCACGAAATTCCACCGAAGCCTGTTCCTGTCCCGCATGAACCGCACGGACAAAGGATTCCCCATCCATGTCCTCATTTTTTTCATCGAGAACGCGAAACACCCGCTCCGCTCCTGCAACCGCAGTCTGCAGCTGCCCGTAAATCTGAGCGATCTCATTGATTGGACGGCTGAACTGTTTTGCATAGACGATAAATGCCGAAATCACACCGACAGAGATCATGCCTTTTAAGGAAAAATATCCTCCAAAGACGACAATGATCACAAATCCTGTATTACCGATCGCATTCATAATCGGTCCCATGACCCCGCTGAAAATGTCGGTCCGGATTCCCGCCTTTGTGAGCGCATTTGCAGTCTCACAGAATTCCTCTGTCGTGATTTTCTGGCGGTTGTAGGCGATGATCGTCACATAACCTGAAACCATCTCCTCGACCGTGCCATTCAGCTGTCCGAGAAGCATCTGACGCTTTCTTGAAAACTTTCGCACCTGACCTGAGAGAATCTTTGTCGCAATCAGAGTCAACACAACTGTAATTAGACTCAGCAAGGCAAGTTGCCAGCAATACCAGATCATGACAACCATTGTTCCAACGATTGTGAGCACCCCTGAGCAGAACGATGGCAGAGATTGAGAGACCGTCGTCGAGATATTTTCGATGTCGTTTGTCATCCGGCTCATCACATCTCCGTGCGAGTGGGTGTCCATATATCGGATCGGCAAATCAACAAATTTTCCAAACAATTCCTCCCTCATCTGCTTTACAACGCTTTGACCAAGTCTGGCGCTTAAAAGTCTCTGAAAAAGCCCGCTGACACTGTAACAAAGATAAACAAAAATCATCGCAATCAGGCTGGAACCCAGATTTCCATGTTTCTCTTTCGCAATGATATCCACAGCCCGGCTCTGAAGACTCGGCGCATAGATACCACAGACGGTTCCAAACACCACAACTCCAATCATCGCAAAGACAACTGCCCGCTCCCGCGCAAAATAAGAGAGCAGTCGTTTCAAGGTTCCGCGAATATCGTTTGCATACTCAATCTTCGCAAATCTCTGTCCCCTCGTTCTCGTTCCGGGGAGGTTTCCCTGAACCAACTTCGGAATTTTTTCGTTTCCTTCGTTCATGCAAATACACCCTCCTCCCCGATCTGAGAGCGATAGATATCCTGATAGGCAGGACAGGTTCGCAAAAGTTCCTCGTGCGTTCCACAGGCAGAAATCTCTCCATTCTCCATCAGAATAATCCGGTCTGCATGGCAAACAGAAGCAATTCTCTGCGCCACAATGATCTTCGTGCAGTCTGAATGAGACTCCCTAAGCGCCCGATAAAGCAAAGCCTCAGTCTTTAAGTCAAGCGCACTCGTCGCATCATCAAAAATCAGAATCTCCGCCGGTTTGAGCACGGCCCTCGCAATCGAGATTCGCTGTTTCTGACCTCCTGACAGGCTCATTCCGCGCTCTGCGACCTGCGTGTCATACTGCATTTTTGTCGTGGAAATAAACTCGTCCGCCTGCGCGATCACGGCGGAATTTTTCACTGCCTCCCCATCCGCATTTGGATCTCCCCAACGGATATTTTCTCCGATTGTCATTGAGAACAGCTCGCTCTTTTGCAGGACAACCGCAATTTTCTCCCTTAAAGCCTCCTGCCGGTACTCCCTGACATCGACTCCGTCGACAAATACACTTCCCTCCGTCACGTCATAGAAGCGGGAAATCAGGTTCAGCAGGGTTGTCTTTCCACATCCAGTCGCCCCCATAATGCCAATTGTCTCTCCTCTGTGAATCGAGAGACTGATATGAGACAACACCATCTCCGTATTTCCCGGATAGGCAAACGAGACCTCACGAAATTCAATCTCACCTCTTCGTTCACCGTTTTCTTCTCCACATTCTTCTCCGCGTTCTACGCCTACGTTCTCTTTGTCTTTCTCTTTGCCTCTCAATTCACCAATCTTTTCATCTCCCGGCTCACTCTTCGCTTTCGTTTTCAGTTTCATTTTTTGTTCCGTTTTTGCACAAGCTCCAACAAACGTTCCATCTTTAATCTCCGGTTCGCTCTCAAGTACTTCCTTCACCCGCTTCCACGAAGCCAAGCCCCTTGAGATATTCTGAAACAACATCACCATCATCAAAATTCCGTGAAGGAGCTGGGTTGTGTAAGTGATTCCCGCCATGATACTGCCCGGTGTCGTTCTCCCGACTCCGACCTCAAACGAGCCGACAAGCAAAATCAATGCCACAACCAGATACATCATCGCATTGATCACCGGATTCATAAATGCAAAAATGACGAGCGTCCGAAGCTGAATCCCGACAAGCCCCTCATTCGCCTTTCCAAACCGCTTCTTCTCATATGTCTCACGGACACAGGCCTTAATGATGCGGATCGCAGAGACATCCTCCTGCATGATCGCATTGATCTGATCGAGCTGAGCCTGCAATTTCAAGAACAGCGGTCTTGATCTCCACAGGCAGAACACAAGTGTCCCGACAAGAAACGGAAACGCGCACACGACAATCTCCCCAAACCGTACGTCCAGGCGAAACATCCAGTACATGCTTCCAAACGTCAACAACAAAGTGCGAAGCATACCACGGACAAACTGGGAAACGAAATTCTGCACCTGCGTGATGTCGTTGGTCACTCTCGTCACCAGAGAACCTGCGCCAAACCGGTTCATCTGTGGAAATGAAAACTTCATGATCCGGTCAAAACAGTCTTTTCGCATCTCATTTCCAATGTTTTGCCCCGAAATATGGACGAAAACATTGTTCATTGAGCCACAAAAACACCCCAAAAGCACAATGAGGATCATTCTTAAACCCAGAGTCCAGATCACGTTCATATCTCCGACCCCGCCATGATTCAGTCCCAAAACTCCCTCATCCACAATTCGGCTCATCATTCTCGGTTGGAGCAGGTCCATCATCACCTCTCCAACCATAAAAAGCCCCGCCAATACTGCAAAATAAAGATAACGCCGAATGTATTTCCACATAGTCAATCCTTCCCCCGGTCCGCAGAAAATAACTCTCCCTCCGCTTTTTACCTACCCCCAATTTCTAAGTTCTAGTTTACCGCTTTTTTCGCAATTCTGCAAACACTGGATTCTCTGTAAACCCTGGATTTTCCGCTTTGACTTCGGGTTCCTGTTCCTATATCACACTGACATGATTTCTTACTCGTCCATCCCCACACATTCCATGATGATCTTCTCACATCTCTCATACCCCAATTCTGAGCTATTTAATGACAGCGTGTAGTTGCTCGCCTTTCCCCACTTCTGATCTGTATAAAAATTATAGTTTGTCATCCTTCTCTTATCCGTATCCGCCATCATCTTCCTCGCCTCCTGCTCAGAAACCGCATAGATCCGGCAGATTCTCTGCGTCTTCTCCGGCAGATTTCCATGTATAAACACATTAAGCACATCCGTTCGGTCTCTCAAAACAAAATCCGCATTTCTTCCGATAATCACACACGGTTCTTTCTCTGCAATTTCCAGAATGATCTTTCTCTGGACCTCGCAGACGAGATCTTCCATCGATTTTCCGGCACTGTCCCGTCCGGCAAGTGCATAGGCAAACAGTCCTTTTCTCGGAGAGAGTTCTGCACTCTCCTGAATGTACTCCGGAGCCAGTCCTGACTGCTGTGCAATCTGGTTGATCAGATTCTTGTCATAGTAAGCAATCCCAAGTTTCTTTGCAACTTCCTCTCCGATGAAACGTCCCCCGCTTCCAAATTCTCTGCTGATTGTGATGATTCGTTTTTTCATTGCATTTTCCTCCTTTTAGACCTTTATTTTATTTCACTTACAGTGTAGTGAAATTATCAATTCAGAACCTCTACGGTCGTCTTTGTGATTTTCTTCAAGAACACATAGCCAACCAGACAGGACAGGGCTTCCGTGATTGGGAACGACCACCAGATCAATGTAAGATCTGCCTGACCATTTCTCACGAAAATCGAGAACACACCTGCGAGTGGCAAAATGATCACAAGCTGTCTGAGCAGAGAGATCACGAGCGATTCGAGTCCGCGGTTCAATGCCTGATAAATGCCCTGATAAGCAACATTGATTCCTGCAAAGAGGAAACTGATCGAAATCACACGCATTGCCCCAATAAAATACTCACGCGACTGTCCCGCATTGAACAACGTCGCAAACGATTCCGGAAATCCTTCTGTCACAAAGATACCAAAAACCATCAGAATCACAGTATACAAAATTCCATATTTGATTCCGTCCCGAATTCTCTTTCTGCTTCGCATTCCATAACCAAACGCAAGAATCGGCGTGATTGCGTCTCTCAGTCCAAAAGCGAGAAAGAGCACAAACTGCTGAACCTTGTAGAAAAGTCCATATGCTGTCTGCGCAGACGGACTGAATTTGAGAATTAAATTCATAGCATACACCATGATCGACATCAACGCCTGCGCGATAATTGCCGGAAGTCCGACCGCATAAATTTCCCGAATAATCGATCCATTCGGCTTCATCAGTTTCATACCGTGCTCAAACTCTTGATTTAGTCTCAGATGAAAGATCAAAAGAAGTCCCGCAGACACCACCTGACCGATCACCGTCGCATAAGCAGCACCGCGGACTCCCATTTCCGGAACCGGTCCGAGTCCATAAATCATAATCGGATCTAAAACGATATTGACAACTGCGCCGACTACCTGACCGATCGTCGAATAGAGGGAACGTCCCGTCGCCTGAAGCAATTTCTCAAACAGTGAAAAATAGATAATTCCAAATGAGACTACACAGCAGATTTTCAAATAGCTCACCGCCATTTCAAGCACTTTCGGATCAATTGTCTGAGACGAGATATAGGCTTTTACTCCAAAAATTCCAAACAGTAGACAGATCAGATAAATGACTGCCCCGAGAAACAGGCTATTGCCCGCAATCATTCCCGCTTTCTTTCGATTTCCCTGTCCCAAAGTTCTCGCAAGCAGCGCATTCGTTCCGACTCCGGTTCCAATTCCGACTGCAACCATCAGCATCTGGATCGGAAAAACCAGCGTCAACGCATTCAGCGCCGACTCGCTTCCCGTCTTCATATTTCCGACAAAGGCACTGTCCACAATGTTGTAGACTGCCTGAAGTGCCATCGATAGGATCATCGGGATTCCCATCTGAACCATCAGCTTACCAACCGGCATCTCCTTCATTTTATTGCTTTCTGCCATTTTCTTTTTCTCCTCCTTCTTTTTTTTGTCCCCATAAAATCAAAAAAGTGTGTATCTTTTCCCGTAAGTTGACAAGTTGGACTTACGCTGATAAGCTACACACTAGGACAAACTTTTTGTATAAAAAAGAATGTGCCCTGGCACATTCTCGCGCCGAGGCGCGGTTGCTTCAGCAACCATCTTCCCCTGCGCCGAGTGCGCATCCTTGCGGAGCATTTTTTGTATGATAGGACGCAATTTCCTATCATACAAAAAAACGAGCAGTCAAAAACTGGATTTACGCAGTTTCTGCTACTCGTTTACCCACTCATTATATTTCCTGTTTTTCAAAAAGTCAACAAAAAATTTGCTTGCTTTTTTCTCTTTTCCTCGTTTATAATAGGCTTACGAAAATGGAATTCAAACAAAATCATCAAGAAAAGCCGGCTTTTACAGAGCGTGAAATCAGGAGGATTTGCTTATCCTCACCGATTTCACGCTTTTTTTATTTCATAGGAAATTGCGTCCTATCATACAAAAATGCTCCGCAAGGGTGCATATTCGGCTTCCTTCTTGCTGCAAACGAAAGGAGTTTTTGTCATGAACAACACCAAGAACAAACTGGCAGATATGCCAATCCGCCCCCTGCTATACACAATGGCAGTCCCTCTGATGCTCTCGCTTCTCGTCCAGTCTCTCTACAACATCGTCGACAGCATCTTTATCGCAAGACTCTCTGAGACTGCGCTGACTGCGACCTCCCTCGTCTATGCGATTCAGTTTCTGATGATTGCGATCGGTGTCGGAACCGCAGTCGGTTTGAATGCCCTGCTCTCCAAAAAGATCGGGCAACACAAGATTGACGAGGCCTGTCAGACTGCGACAACCGGTCTTTTTCTGATGCTTGCAACCTCTCTCTTCTTCTCACTTGTCGGCGTCTTCTTCTCGGATTCAATCGCCAAAAATATGACAACTGATCCCGAACTTCGAGAACTTTGCAGACAGTACCTCTCAATCAACCTCGTCTACTGTGAGGGTATTTTTCTTCAAACTTACGGTCAGCGTCTGCTCCAGGCAGTCGGAGATACCGTGCTTTCGATGCTCTCTCTGATCATCGGCGCAATCCTGAACATCCTTCTTGATCCGATCATGATCTTTGGATTATTTGGCTGTCCTGCAATGGGAATCCGTGGCGCAGCCATTGCAACTGTCATCGGACAGATCGCAGGTGCAATCTCTGCACTTCTCTTCAATCGCTTCAAGAATCCGCTGATTCACGTTCGCTTCCGCGGTTATCGATTCAACTGGCAGGATGTCCGCGACATCTACCGCGTCGGACTCCCCACGATTGTCATGCAGGCGATCGGAAGCCTGATGACATTCACCATCAACCATCTCCTTCTTGAGATTTCGACCACTGCAGTCGCTTTCTTCGGAATCTACTACAAGCTCCAGAATTTCCTGATGATGCCAATCAACGGTCTCGGGCAGGCGGGAATCCCGATCGTCGGTTACAACTACGGTGCAAAAAATATCTCCCGCATCCGCGAGACGTGGCGAGTTTTACTCCCAACCGGTGCCGGAATTGCCCTGTGTGGAACTGTACTCTTCTGGCTCTTCCCGGGGCAACTGCTGACCCTCTTTTCCGCAAATGCACAGATGTTGGCACTCGGCGTTCCCGCACTCAGAATCATTTCCGTCTCCTTCGTCTTTGCCTCAGTCACAATTCTCTGCGGATACTTTGCTTCCGGACTCGGAAACGGAATCGTCAACATGGTCAGCGCGGGAATCCGCCAGTTTGTCCTTCTGATTCCCTGTCTCTCCTTCCTGATCAGAACCGTTGGACTCTCGCACGCCTGGTACGCGTTCTGGATCGCAGAAGTCTGCGCCTTTGCTTACAGCTTTACCACCTCCCACCGTCTGCTGAAGACGACAATAAAGTCTTGCTCAGACAACAGCACATACAAATAAAAACAGAATTACTGCGCATCTCCGTTTCACTGCGGTCGGTGCATAACAAGCGCCACTGGCGCTTTGCACCCTTGCGGAGCGTATCACTCAGAAGGAGATTGTCTCCCCTCCTGAGAAGACTTGTTTGGACTTAATTCAGCCGGTACAATTTCTGGTACTTATCCTTCAAATAATTCACATAATAATGCGGATCGAAGTCTTCGCCCGTCATATCACGGATGATCTCGGCACTCGTTTTCATCTTGCCGAAGCGATGAACATGCTCTCTCAAATACTCGCGAATCACCTCGAGTTTGCCAGTCTCAAGCAGTCCGTCGACATCCATCTGCGTGCGCATGTAGGCATACATCTGTGCACCAAACGCACTTCCAAGCGCATACGACGGGAAGTATCCAAACGAGCCCTGCGCCCAGTGAATATCCTGAAGCACACCCTCGGCATCATTTGCCGGACGGATGCCAAGGTACTTCTCGTAGAGATCACCCCAGAGTTTCGGCAATTCCCGCACATCGAGATCTTCCTCGATCAGCTTTTTCTCAAGTTCATAACGCACAAGCACATGAAGGCTGTATGTCAGTTCATCTGCCTCCGTGCGAATCAGCCCCGGCTGTACCTTGTTGATCGCCCGAACAAACATCTCACGTCCAACACCTCTCAGTTCCTCCGGGAAGAGCTCTTTGAGTTTGCCGTAGAGCGGAACCCAGAACGCTTCACTGCGCCCGATCAAATTTTCAAAGAAACGGGACTGGGACTCATGCATGCCCATCGAGGCGCCCTGTCCGACAAGCGTCTGCGTCAATTCATCCGCAATTCCCATCTCATAAACCGCATGACCAGACTCGTGGATCACAGAAAACAGCGAGCTGTCGACGCGATCCTTGTAATGTGTTGTGATTCTCACATCGTGATTGTGCAGATTTGTCGTGAACGGATGCGCACTCGTCGCAAGCACGCCTTTCTTGAAATCAAAACCCACATATTTTGCAAGGAACTCCCCGAGTTCTCTCTGTTTGTCCTCGTCATACTCCCCGCTCAAAAACGAATCATCGATCGAGACGGAATCCGCACTCATCACCTGATGCAAAAGCGGAACAATCTCCTCCCTCAGAAGTTCAAAGAACGGATCGAGATGCGCCATATCAAATCCCTTCTCGTAGGTGTCAAGCATCACATCATAGAGCTTCTGTCCCTCTTTCGCCTGATATCCGGCAAATTTCTTCTGCCAGAACACAATCTTCTCGAGTGTCGGCGCGAAGCTCTCAAAGTCATTCTCCTTTCGCGCCTTCGCCCAGATCCGCGCGGAATCTGCGACGAGTTCCTGATAAGCACGGTACTCTCTCGGCGGAATGCACGCAAGTCGATCAAGCTCTTCCTTTGCCTCGCGAATTACGGCGCGATCGACCTCCGTATTCTCCTCACCCGGAACATTTTCCTGCTCTGCCTCCTCAAGAAGTTCCCTCATCTGAGGATCGGTCATAACCTCCTGATAGGCTTCCGACAAAATTCCCTGCACGCGAGCCGTGTACGGTCCCGCTTCCTCCGGAGCCAATGTCTCATTATCCCACTCAAAAAGTGTCAGCGCCGTCTGGTAAGCCATCGCGCGCTCCAATCTCTTTTCCAGTTCTTTTCTCATAATGATTTTACACCACCGTTCTGTTTTCTCTTTTTTATTCTATACTTCCAGCGAGTTTTCTCCGCTCTCCATAAATTGCTCTCTCGATCTTTTTCATCATCATAAAACCTTTGTTCTACAAACCAAAAAATCCCAGATTTTACTCTGCTGACGACTATCCACGGAAACGACTCATCGCCGAAAAGATCTCCTGTTTTCTCGGTTTTGCCAGTCCACACGGCACATAGGAGCCTGAAAATGCACTCCATCCTTTTTTCTCAAGCGTCTCTGAGAGGATCTCCACAACCTGTCGCAGACTGCGCCGTCCGTCAATCACCTGCTCAAGCGCATATCTTAACAGGCTTGCAAGTGCCGTATTCTGCTCCGGATCAGCGAGCTGTTCAACAAAACGCATCTCCACACTCTCGCGATCAATCGAGAATGAATCCGTACCTGAGGAGCGAATCTTGCTTCCGCGCCCAGATCTCTGTTCGCCTCCCCGATCTTTTGCTCCTCTTGCCCCAAATCTGCTATCCTCCGCACTCTGATCTGCGCTCTGCTCCCCGTATTCTTCCCTGTTCTCTGCACGATCTGCATTTCGTCTGCCTCTGCCTCTTCCATACTTTTCGGCATACACACGCCCCGTTGAAGCTGGCTTTGTCGCACCTGACGTTTTCCCTGCCTTGAATGCCTGATCAAATGCCGGAATCACGAATCCCGGTGCCTGCGTTCTTGGCGCTCTATGCGCCTTGCAGAGTTCCTTCACTCGCTCCGTGATATCCACAGGGCGGTACGCATCCATCTGAATCACCTGATCCGCGATATAGAAAAATGCACCGGAACTTCCCGCGACAAGAATCGTTGAGACTCCCGCCTTCTCATAGAGATCACGGGCACGCTCAAGAAATGGCGTGATCGGCTCTTTCTCCCTGCTGATCACCTCCTGCATAAACTCATCGCGCACCATAAAGTTCGTCGCTGAGGTATCCTCATCAATCAGGAAAAGGCGACTTCCTGCCTCAAGCCCCTCGATCACAGCACCCGCCTGTGAAGTACTTCCGCTCGCATCCTGAGTCGAAAACGTCTTTGTGTCTTTGCCATTCGGAAGATCGTTGATAAACATCGAAATATCGAGATTTCGGATGAATCTCCCCTCTTCCGCACGCAGTTTGACCGCCGTGTCATCCGTAATCACAAACTCACGCCCATCGCCTGCAATGTGATCGTAAACGCCCATCTGAAGTGCCGACAGCAGTGTCGATTTTCCGTGATAACCGCCTCCGACAATCAGCGTGATTCCCTCCGGCACTGCCATTCCGGAAATCTCCCCGCAGTGAGGCAGAGTAAAGGTCCGGCGCATCGTCTTTGGCGACTCAAACGGCACACTCTCTTTCATCGGAAGATCGGAGATTCCACTCTTTCTCGGGAGAATCGAACCATCTGCGACAAACGCCGTCAAATGTTCCCTTTTCAAAATCTCTCGCATCTGATGCTGATCCTCTGCTAGAAAGACTGTCTCCTCCACCTGTTTTTTATTCAGATTTCGATAGAAAAAACTGCGCTCCACGCACTTTGGCAGAAAATCAAACAGAATTTTCTCAAGACCACCTGCATCGATCGTCCGCCCAAATGCCGGAAAACCGACATGAAAACGAGCCGTCAGCTTTCTCTCCCCAATCTCACAGGCACTTCGCTCAAGCACCTCCTGTCCGCAACGGCTGATCGAGATCAGTCCGCTCTTTCCCGATCCCCTCGTCTTAAAATTGTAAGACTCGATCTGACTCGCAAACTGGCGAACCAGAAAATCCTCGAGTGCGATCCTCATAAACGGTTTTGCAAGATATTCCGCCGGAAATCCCGCTTTCTCAAGTGCAATCTCCACATGAACACTTGACGGGGAGGCAAACGGATCGCCCTGCACATGGTCGATGACAAGCTCATACGTTCCAAACGAATACGCCCCCGCGAGAGACTTATACGCCGGATAGCTCTTGTGATCCATCGCCCGCAACATCGTGCGCAGTTCATTTGATGATTTTCCCGCACTCTTATTCCATGAGCGATTCGCCTCCTTATCTGATACCCGATTTGATGATCGATCCAGCAATTTTCTTGATGATTCCTGCATAGTCTTAAACACCTTTCCTATTTCTATTCCTATGAAACAAAGAAACGGCACACCGGATATCCGGAGTGCCGTTCCTGTTCCTGCACAGTCGTATCAGAAGTATTTTTTACTTCCCCAGAGGTTGGCTTTTTTCAGATCCAGATATTCGTTGTAGGCCTTCTCCAAAATCTGCTTCTCATTGGAAAACTTGAGCAGATGGTACGCCTCATAAAACTTGTAATACCCTGAATCCACAAAATGCTCTTCGCGTTGTGGCTTGCTGTAATAACTGTCCGCCATCATCAGATACCAGTGCACATCCTTCTCCACCATATCCTGCGGGGTGTTGAACGAGTAAGAACTCTTTCCGATATACTTGATAATGGAAGCGCTGACACCCGTTTCTTCCTTTACTTCCCGAAGTGCCGTCTCCTTATACTCTTCTCCTGCTTCCACAGTGCCCTTAGGCAGAACCCAGCCCTCATACTTATTCTTGTAATTCTTGTAGAGAACCAGAATCTTACCGCGAAATATCACCACACCTCCACAGCTCGTTGCTTCTATCATTGCAATTCCTCCTGCCCAGCCACGCATTCTGCGTCGCTTTGGTGTGTCCAATTAGACCGCCTGCAATCACTCAAAAAATATAAAATGATTGCGATTGGTTTTAGTATAACTCGTATTTGCAGAAGTTGCAAGTTGAAGTTCTGCTTGTTACTGTTCATGCGCCCTACAAACTTTACCTCGAGAACCACTGTTACAGTTCATGCAAAGCACAAACTGTAACAGGATTTTGCCGATGCTTCGCATCCTAAATCGGCAAAATCTGCTTCCACCACCTTATCTTACGGCACTTTCGGTTCCAAAAGTGCCTACCTACAAACTTTACCTCGAGAACCACTCATCAAAGATCTTTCTCGCAATCGGAGCGGCAACTTTTCCGCCTGATCCGCTCTCCTCAACCAGAACAGTAACCACGATCTGCGGATTGTCCACCGGCGCAAATCCCGTAAACCACGAATGCGTCTCTTTTCCGGTCTCAAACTCCGCAGAACCCGTCTTTCCCGCCACAGCATAGGCATCTGTTCGCACAGCCGATCCGGTTCCCGCCGTAACAACTCCACGCATCAGCGCTGAGAGCGTATCCGCCTCCGCCGAATTCATCAAAGTCCCATAAGATGCAGGAAGAAATTTCTGCACAGTCTCCCCGACTGCACTCTCCACATGATCAATCAGGTACGGCTTCATCAGGATTCCGCCATTTGCGATTGCCGAAGTAATCATCGCATTGTGAAGCGGAGTCATCTGCGTCTCACCCTGACCGATCGCAGTCTGAAGACGTTCCCAGTCGCCTGCATCCTCCGCGAGTACAAACGAACTCTTGCTGTACGCAATTGAAATCGGAAGCTCCGAGTTAAACAAAAGACTGTTCGCCATCGTCCTCACTCCGCCAAGCTCAAAATCAAGCCCCATGCTCGCAAATGCGCCGTTGCACGAGTTTGCAAATGCCTGACGGATATCCTGATGACCATGAGCTTCGCCGTGATAGCAGGAAATCTTGTAATCCCCAACCTGGTACGAGCCATCGCAGTCGAACGTGAAATCCTGCCAGGTGTTCGGATGCTGACGAATGTAAGCGAGCATCGTCACAATCTTAAATGTCGATCCCGGTGGGTAAAGACCCTGCGTCGCGCGGTTTAAGAGCTGTGCCTTTGTGTTGTCGCCCGAGATCAGGCTGTCCCAGTCCTGTGCGAGCGTATTCGGATTAAATCCCGGCTTTGACACCATCGCAAGAACTTTGCCGGTTGACGGCTCTATAACGACGACTGCGCCACGGTGATCTCCGAGCGCATCCGATGCGACCTTTTGCAGTCCGACATCGAGGGTCGTCACGACATTGTCTCCGATATTTTTATCGCCTGCAAGCTCATTTGCCGTTCTCTCCACAAGATTGACATGAGAACTCAAAAGGTAGAAATTTGCCAGCGACTCAAGCCCCGTCTTTCCGTGATCTGAGTATCCGACAACATGAGCAAAAAGAGAGTCAAACGGATATGACCGTCTCTCACTTCCATCATCCGCGACTGTCGTCTGCGCAAGCACCTGTCCATCACTGCTCAAAATCTCTCCGCGCACAATCCGGTCCGCAAAACTGTCGAGACGCGCATTGTACGAATTGTTGATCACCGTCTGACTGCGAACCTGAAGAAAATATCCGAAATATACGAGCAGACAGAGAAAAAGTCCTACAAACACATAGGCAATTCCCAGAATGCTCTTGTTGGAATCCAAACGCTGTGTCTGTTTTCTTCTCACTCTTCCTCATCCTCCTCATCATTTTTTTTCAGGATATAGAGTCCCTGAATGACTCCAAACAAAATAAATGTGCTGAGTACCGAGCTTCCTCCATAGCTGACAAACGGAAGCGTCACGCCCGTCGACGGAATAAATTTCGTCACTCCGCCGATCGTCAGAAAGACCTGAACCGCATAGACAACCGCAAGACCGAACGCAATCAGTTTATAAAAGAGCGCCTGCATCTTCGCCGAGATCATCACAAACTGGAGAAAACACCCGACGCAGATCAGAATCACACACATTGCAAAGATTCCGCCAAGCTCCTCCGAGATCGCCGAAAAGATAAAGTCCTTCTCAACAACTGGAATCTTATACGGCATTCCCTGATAGAGTCCCATTCCAAACCATCCACCCGTTCCGATCGCAAACAGCGACTGGGTGATCTGGTATCCACGGTTATCAATATCCGCCCACGGATTTCGCCATGCCTCTACTCTCGTTCTCACATGGGCGAACAGATGATAGGCGAGCACAGAAGCACCACATCCTCCTAAAAGTCCACCAAGCAGGTAGAGCACATCCGTCGTCGCAACAAAAAGCATTGCCAGATAGGTGATAAAGAAAATCAGCGCACTTCCCAAATCTTTAGAGAGCACAAGGACGAGCACATGAGCTCCCGCCATTGCAGTTGTTAAAATGATTGTTCGCCTGTCCGTATCCTGATAGAACATCGTCGCGACAAAGAACACAAAGCTGATCTTTACAAACTCCGATGGCTGAAACGCGATTCCACCGATCGTGACGGAGAGCTGTGCTCCAAAGCTGTTATTTCCGATGATCCAGACACCCACGAGGAGTCCAAGCCCGATAAAACCGTAAATCCACGGAATCTTTGCCAGCTGCCACACGCGGTCCATGATGAACGGAATGATCCAGGTGATCAGAGCCGACACTGCGACAATCAGAAACTGGCGGATCGCCTTGTCCAATGAGAGGCGCGTCAGCATGATAAAGCCGACACAGAGCAACATACACATATTGTTGACAAGAAGCCGGGACATGTTGCGATAAAACAGCCGGTACAGCCCGATATAAGCGGTAAAAAAGACGAGCTGTGCCAGATAGAACAGGACGACTCTCTCATCCTCTGATTTTAAAAACAGAATCGCATACGCAATCAGATGGATGAAAAACATCATCACATTCTGGCGCGCACACGTCCGGTTCTGTTCCCAGACATCATGAAAACGGAAATAGCTGAAATTTAAGTAGGTATAAACTGCCATCAGAAAAATCAGCACGTATTTTGACACTTCAATTATCACATTTGTCATATCGTTTTAGTCCTCTAATTTCGTTACGGTTCACACGTTGCAAACAGCAACTGATAAACAGTAACCTCATTCTTCACTCCTCGCTACTCCACACCGCGCTTCATATGACCACGGGTGAAATCATCAAACGGTGCTTCTCCCTCCTGACCATAGCGGAAATGATCGGCAAATGCTCGAATGATCTCACAAATCTTCGCCGGTTTCTCAATCGTAAAGGCAAGACGAATCACATCCGGATGAATTCGCTCCACACTTTTTTCCATGCCAAGCAGAGACAGCGGACTCGGATTGTAAATCGTATTGTAGCAGAATCGACAGTGATTCTTCATCGGAATCCGTTTTCCGGTTCGATCTGTCATAAAAAGGATCTCCGGCTTGTGCGTGCATCCCTTCGTTGTTCTGACCACGCACTGTGCGGAAACCATCGCCGGAAGATAGCCATAAACCTGAAGTTCCCACTCAATTTCATCTGCCTTCGTCTTCTTTGACAGGGATTCAAGCTCGCGCGAATTGAGTTCCAGCGGGAACGTCTGACGATCCATTCCGAGATGCTTCATCTCACGCCCGGCGACAGAGTTCATCGCATACAGGTTCGGATCTGCGACTCTCACGACATCGGTCACACCGAGCTCCTCAAGCATCTTGATCTCATCGAGGGAGCGCAGAACCATTCCATCAAATCTCGCCTCTCTCAGTTCTTCCCCGTGCGCCCGAAAATATGCCTCAGCCTCCGTCCGGAAAATGTGTGGAAGAAGCAGATAGCAGGATTTTCCCATCATGTGACAGCTGACGACACAGTCAAGCCAGGTCTCCGGTTCAAATCCGACTGCATCCAAATAAATCGCATCGACATCCGGCTCCTGAAGCACATCGTGAAATGCAGACGGATCTTCGAGAGAGATATGAATTCGCGCACTTCCATCCTCCCTGTGCTTTTGAGGCCCTTTCTCCCGCACGGAAAACTCTATTTTTTCTCGCCTCCATCCGGTTGTCACTTGCAGAGCGTTCTGGTTTACAGCCTCCTGTTTTATCGCTTCCTGCTGAGTTTCCTCGTAATTCTCGTACTCTACGGATTTTTCATCCTCGCTGATCTCACGCTCTGCATCTCCGCATGCGCTTTCTGCATAACGCATATCATCACGACTGCTCTCTTCAACGTTGCGCTTCTCTTCTTTCGCATTCTCATCACTCTGACACTTATCCATTGCACTCTGCTCTGACGAGACACGCTCTGCCTTCCACACCCGATACCACGGTTTTAAGATCTCCTCCTTCAGCTTCTCCATGCCCTGACGGCGCAGTTCATTGAGTGCCTGAACCGGCACAAAACATTCGCCCTCAAGATGCGCCTCGAGCTCCTCAAAAAAGAATTCCGCTCCGCCTGTCTTATTCATCTGCTTTAAGAGTTTCTCCTCCGTCAACGGCTGATTCTGTGCGCTCTGAACCAAAGCGCCCTCAGCGCGCACGCGCGCACTTCCATCCTCAGTCTCAAGCATCAATCGCAACGGCTCCCCCTCGTGAACCGTCACAACTCCGTGAATCGGTCTCTGAAGCACCTTATTCACATACTCGCGGTCAATCTCATCAAAGAGTGCCTGATTCGCCTCGCGAAATGCCGGTTTTTCTTTGAGAACAACCATCTCACGACCGTTATGATGGCGGTAATAGCCATCAGTCTGACCTCCACGGTCAAACAAATCGAGAAGCTGTTTGCGATCCTCCGGATCAACGCGGTATCCCGCTCTCCCCTTGCTTAAATAGAGATCGACATATTTGCGGTATATGCGGACGACACCGGCGGTATATCTCGGACTCTTCATTCGTCCTTCGATCTTGAGCGAGTAGACACCTGCTTCGAGAATGTCCGGCAGAATATCGAGCGTGCACAGATCCTTTAAGCTGAGTACATAGGACTCATCCGCCTGTCTCTTCTCGTTGACGCCGGACTTTCTCTGCGCATTTTTAAACTCATTCTTGCTCTTTGCGCTTCCGCCTATACTTCCTTTTCCATTTTCTTTTGTGTTTCCTCTCGCACTGCTCTTTCCATTTGCATTTCCCTGCTTTCCAAATGCAGACGAAGAACCGCCTTTCCTGCCGAATTTTCCATTTCCAGACTTTCCAGATTTTCCGGAACTTCCGGAAGGCAGTTTGAACTCTCGATTTCCGCGATCAGAAGACGCACTCATTTCTCTCGTGCTTCTCGCACTGCCTTTGCGCCCAAACGAGTAAGCACCCGATAAAGCGCCGTTTCCCGCTCCCGTACTGCCGCTCCCACCGACTCCATCGACCTCATACGGCAGACGGCACGGCTGAGCACAGCGACCGCGGTTTCCGCTTCGCCCGCCAATCAGACTGCTGAGCAGGCACTGACCAGAATAGCAATAGCACAGTGCTCCGTGAACAAAACACTCAATCTCAAGATTCAACTTCTCATGAATCTTGGCAATCTCTTTCAGAGAGAGCTCTCGCGCCGGTACAACGCGCTCCGCTCCCATCTCCTGCAAAATCTCCGCACTGCGATAACCCGTGATCGTCATCTGTGTGCTCGCATGCACCGGAAGATCCGGAAATACCTCCCGAATCTTTCGGATTGCACCGATATCCTGCACGATAACGGCATCGAGTCCTCTCTCATAGTAAGGTCTCAGATAATCCGTCAGATCCTCAAGCTCCTCTTCCTTCATCAAGGTGTTGACGGTCATGTAAATCTTTTTTCCATGCAGATGCACATAGTCGATCGCCTCAAGAAAACGATCTTCCTCCGGATTATCCGCATAGGCGCGCGCTCCATACCGGCTTCCGCCCATATAGATCGCATCTGCTCCAGCGCTGATTCCCGCCTTCATGCTCTCCATCGAGCCGGCAGGTGCCAGAACCTCTACTTGTGGTCGTTTCATCACTCTCAAATTTCCTCCATTTCAAAAAAGACTCAGCTCCCATCACAAAAAGTAAAAGAAAGGATGTCCCAGCGCTGAGACACCCCCTTCCCATCCAATTTTCCGTTTCACTGCTCCTCTTAATGCTTCTTTTCCTGAGCTTTCTTTGCTGCCGCCTCCGTCTTTTGCGCAGTCGTCGCAGTCTCCTTCGTCGCTTCCGTCAAAGCCTCATCCGGCTCGTCTTCATCCACCACCTCTGCGAGTAACGCTTCTTTTCCGTTCTCTGCAAGTTTCTTCTTGAGTTCCTGCAATTTTCTGCGCTCATCCTCAAGCTCCCGGCGTACATTCTCGAGCTTCATCTGCGTTGTGATCAGCTCATGCTTGAGACTGTATGTGTCCTTCTCGAGATCATTTTTCTGCTCAGCAAGCTCATTTGCCCGCTCCTGCTCCTTGAAATAATCATCTGCAATATTTAACTCGATCATCAGCATCTGATACTCTTCGCTCATTCTAAGAAAGCCGTCAAACTGCTTAACCTTGCCGATCTTCTCGTTCAGATAGGAGGCAACCTTTCTCAAATACTCCTCATTCTCCACTCCGCCAAGCGTGTAGACAACGCCATCTATCAAAACTTCTGCATAATTTTTATTTTCTTTCTGTACTTTTCGCTCCATCGTGATCGCTCCTGATTTTTCTTCTCTTATGATTTCTCTCTGTTCCGGCTTCACAGACAGCTTTTTTCTTTCTCACACCCTAGTTTACCATATCTGAAAGCAGGGAACAAGAGCTATTCCATTTCTACATGTGCGATAGCCTCACTTTCGTTACGGTTCACGCGCCCTGCTCGGAATATCTAAATGGCGATATGCCAACTCTGTCGCCACACGCCCGCGCGGAGTTCGATTGATAAATCCATTCATCAAAAGATACGGCTCATAGACATCTTCCAGCGTTCCGGCATCCTCTCCCATCGCCGCTGCCAGAGTCTCAAGTCCGACCGGACCACCACCAAACTTCTCAATCATCAAAAGCAGAATATTTCGGTCGTTGTTGTCGAGTCCCATCTTGTCCACATCGAGGATATCGAGTGCAAAGTCTGCGACCTCCTTTGTGATCACCCCGTCATACTTCACCTGGGCGAAATCGCGCACGCGCTTGAGCAGGCGATTTGCGAGACGTGGCGTTCCGCGTGAGCGGCGTGCAATCTCCTGAGCGCCCTTCGGGTCAATCTCCACGCCGAGAACACTCGCAGACCGTTCCACAATCACGCTCAATTCTTCCGGTGTATAGAATTCCAACTTCTGTACCACACCAAAACGGTCTCTGAGCGGAGCCGTCAAAAGTCCTGCCCGCGTCGTCGCCCCGACAAGTGTAAAATGCGGGAGATCGAGACGAATCGAGCGCGCCGATGCCTCTTTTCCGAGCATAATATCGATCGCAAAATCCTCCATCGCCGGATAGAGCACCTCCTCGACCTGACGATTCAGGCGATGAATCTCATCGACAAAGAGAACATCTCCCTCCTGAAGATTATTCAGAATCGCCGCCATCTCTCCGGGCTTCTCGATTGCCGGACCAGAGGTCACTTTCATGTTGACTCCCATCTCGTTCGCAATGATTCCGGAAAGCGTCGTCTTTCCAAGTCCCGGAGGACCATAAAACAGCACATGGTCGAGAGATTCCCCTCTCGCCTTTGCCGCATCAATGTAAATCTTGAGGTTGTGGCGGATCTTCTCCTGACCGATGTACTCCGCCAACGTCTGCGGTCTCAGATTCGGCTCTATCTTCTTATCCTCCGCCGTCACTTCCGTTGTGATAATTCGTCTCTCCATTGATCTTTCTTATCCCTTTTTCCTATTCCTCATCCTGACAGTTATCCTGCCAGATATTTCAAGGATGCCTTCAAGACAGCCTCTACACTCATTCCATCTGTGATCTCGACTCTGCGCACTGCCCGCGAAGCCTCCGTCAGCGAGTAACCAAGCGCCGTCAGCGCCTCAACCGCATCCTTTGTCACACCTCTCATGCCTGCACCGGAATTTGCGCCCGCACTCGTTTTTCCATCGGAAGTTTCCGATGAGGTCACGTCTTCAGCGCCGGAAAGAATCTCATCCATCGAGATCTTGTCCTTGAGATCGAGAATCACGCGCTTTGCGGTCTTCGGACCAATTCCCGGTGCCTTTGCGATCGCCTTGACATCCTCCGAGATGATCGCCATCCGAAGATCATCCGGCACAAGTGCAGACAAAATCCCAAGCCCTGCCTTTGGCCCGATCCCATTGACACCGAGAAGCTGTTCAAACATCTTCAAATCCTGTCTCGTCAGGAATCCATACAGCGTCATTGTGTCCTCTCTGACCTGAAAAGACGTGTAGAGCCGTACTTCCTCCCCGATGCCCGGAAGCTGATCCAAAACCGAGACCGGCACATGAATATTCCAGCCGATTCCACCGGCTTCCACAACCGCCTGATCCCCCCAGATCTCAACAAGTGGTCCTCTGATATATGAAAACAATCTTCAACTCCTCCAATTTCCAATTTCTGAATTTTAAATTCTAAATTTTAAATTTCTGATCTCGTTCCTGAATGGCAGTATATCATATCCTCCACCCAAATGCAAACATAAGTTCCCTGTTCGGATCTTCTTTCCGCGTTGACTTTCCCAAAGTTCCTTTTTATAATATTTATAAGAATTTACACTTTACATTTACTTGAAAGAGGACTTTCCATGATCACCATCGAAAAACGTTTAGACCTTCCAGCCACCTACCCACTTGAGCGCATCGGAGCGCTTGAGGATCTGCTCTTCTTTGACATTGAAACCACGGGATTTTCCGGCGACCGCTCCCACCTCTATCTGATCGGATGCACCTATTATCAGGATGGAAGCTGGAATTTAATCCAGTGGTTTGCCGACACGCAGGAAGCAGAGCCAGAACTGCTCCACAGCTTTTTTGCGTTTCTGAAAAACTATCGGATTCTTGTTCATTTTAACGGGGACGGCTTTGACATCCCGTACCTGCTTAAGCGCTGTCGCCACTTTGATCTTCCGTATGATTTTTCAGCGGTCACAAGCGTCGACATTTACCGCAGGATCAAGCCCTACCGCAAACTTCTCGGTCTTGAGAGCATGAAGCAGAAATCCATTGAACGATTTCTCGGTGTGTCACGAAAAGATCGGTATTCCGGCGGAGAACTCATCGCCGTCTACGAGGAATATCTGATGACGCATGAGCAGAGTCTCTATGATGATCTGATCCTTCACAATGAAGATGATTTAAAGGGAATGCCGGCGATTCTTCCGATCCTGAATTATCCGGATTTCTTTGCCCAGAATCTGACACTTTCATCCCAGCAGGTTCTCGCGGAAACTGACTTTTATGGGACCCGCCGTCATCTGCTCCGCCTCGTATGCAAGGGCGACTGCACCATTCCCGTACCCATCGAGTACATTATTGATCCCGTCGCCTGTGACCTTGAGGGAAACGAACTGACACTGACAATCGATCTCTACGAGGGAACGCTGAAACATTTCTATGCCAATTACCGGGACTACTATTTTCTTCCGGAACAGGACACCGCACTTCACAAGAGTCTTCTCTCACTTGCCGGCTCTTCCGCCCGCGCAAAGGCTACGGCACGCACCTGCTACACCGCTCAGAAAGACTGCTTCGTCCCTCAATTTGAAGTTCTCTGGGAGCCTGCATTTAAAAAAGAACCAAAGGATAAACTCTCCTATGCGACTCTCTCCGATGTTCAGCTCTCCGATCCCCATGCATTTTCGTCCTATTTAAACCAGATCCTGCACCATCTCGGGATTCGGTGAGAGACAAACTCAAACGACAGACAGGTCGGAACACCCTCTCCGAACATCTCCACTCAAAGAAATGTTTCGGAGCAAACGGTTTCCGACCTGCCTCTTTTTGTTTCTATCTGCTTTTTTATCCGCGTTTTTACACGCTTTTCTTTATTCGCGCACGATCATCGCATCTCTGCCTGCGCCGGTTCCGATGAATTTTACCGGAACACCGATATACTCCTCGATAAAGCTAATGTATGCCTTTGCGTTCTCCGGCAGTTCCTCGTAGGTCTTGCATCCGGAAATATCTCCGAAGTTGCCATCAAACTCCTTGTAAACCGGCTTTGCGCTGTTGAGAACCGTCAGGTTCGTGGTGAAATCTTCGGTAACGGTTCCATTGCAGTCGTAAGCAACGCAAACCTTGATCTTGTCAAACTTTCCGATCGTATCGAGATGGTTCACGCAAAGAGCGGTCAGACCATTCAGACGCTTTGCATACTTTAAGGTTACGAGATCCAGCCATCCGCAACGTCTCGGACGATGGGTAACGGTACCGTACTCATGACCCAGCTCACGGATCTTGTCTCCGGTCTCATCGAGAAGCTCGGTGACATACGGACCCTCGCCGACACGGCTGGAGTAAGCCTTGATAACACCGTATACATTGCCGATATCACCTGCGCTCAGTCCGCTTCCGGTTACCATACCGCCAACAGTCGGGTTGGAGGAGGTTACATACGGGTAGGAACCAAAGTCGATGTCAAGAAGAGTTGCCTGAGCACCCTCCACGATCACGTTCTTGTCCTCCTCAAGTGCCTTGTGCAGATAGGTTACCGTATCACACATATACGGCTTTAACTGCTCTGCATAATTGCTATATTCTGCATAGATCTTCTCAAAGTCAAGTGCCTCGTCGATCGTGGTATCTTCCGGATCATAGAACTTTAAGAGTGCCTTCTTAGCCTCTACGGCATGCTGGAGCTTCTCCTTGAAATTTGCCTCGTAAAGATCCTCCATACGGATTCCACTGCGCTCGTACTTATCGCAGTAAGCCGGTCCGATTCCCTTTCCGGTTGTTCCGATCTTGCTACCGCCTCTTGCCTTCTCAAGTGCACGATCCAGCATTCTGTGATACGGGAAAATGATCTGTACTTTCTCGCTGATTTTCAGATGATGATCCACATCGAAGCCATGAGCTTTCAGGTTTGCGATTTCCTCGAGCAGAACCTGCGGATTCAGAACCATTCCGTTTCCAAGCACAGCAATCGTGTGACCGGAAAGAATTCCGGACGGAGTCAGACGCATCGCATACTTCACTCCGTCTGCCTCAATCGTATGACCGGCATTATCTCCGCCAGTAGCACGAACTGCAATATCTGCATGCTCTGCAAGATAATCGATGACCTTACCTTTTCCCTCATCACCATAAAAACAACCAATAACGACATCTACCTTTGACATAATCAATCTCCTTCGTCTTTATCCATAAAACAAAGTTTTAGTTTTGCCCTGATTTTTTCAAGCATTAACAGTATATCGGATAATCAGAGCAAAATCAATATAAAAAGCACAAAAAGGCGGGCAGATTTTCTAATCTGCCTGCCTTTAGTTATTAGCGTATCTTATAGCTATTAATTAATTTTAGATAGACTTCTCCCGTCACATCTCCAATTAGACTTCGTAGACTTAAACCTGGAATTTAAACGTTGATCTCTGCGGTCATGCCGAGTACTTCCTTATTCTCATCGAGAATCGGCTGAATAACTTCTGCAAGAAACTCATCTACCTGCTGTGGTGCACGACCTACATAGCGAGATGGCTCCATGCATGCCTTCAGAGATTCAAGGCTCATTCCAAATGTCGGGTCCTGAGCAATCAGCTCAAGCAGGTTGTTGTCAAGCCCCTTCTCCTTCACGTTCTTTCCAGCCTCCATAGACAGTTGACGAATGCGCTCATGAAGCTCCTGACGGTCTCCGCCTGCCTTTACGGCATCCATCATGATATTTTCGGTTGCCATGAACGGAAGCTCTGCCATCATGTGCTTCTCGATAACCTTCGGATATACCACAAGTCCGTCGACAACGTTTAAGTACAGATCAAGGATTCCGTCGATTGCGAGGAAGCCCTCCGGAATACTTAAACGCTTGTTTGCGGAGTCATCGAGGGTACGCTCAAACCACTGGGTAGAGGAAACAAGCATCGGGTTCATCACATCGCTCATCACATAGTTGGACAGGGAAGCGATTCTCTCACTTCTCATCGGATTGCGCTTGTATGCCATTGCAGAAGAACCGATCTGATTCTTCTCAAACGGCTCCTCAACCTCCTTGAGGTGCTGAAGCAGACGAATATCGTTTGAGAACTTGTGTGCGCTCTGTGCGATTCCTGCCAGGATGTTCAGCACACGGGTGTCGATCTTTCTGGAGTAGGTCTGACCGGATACCGGATAGCATCCTGCAAATCCCATCTTCTCTGCGATCATCTGATCTGCCTTCCGGCATTTCTCATGGTCGCCCTCAAACAGCTCTAAGAAGCTCGCCTGAGTTCCCGTCGTTCCCTTTGAGCCGAGCAGTTTCATCGAACCGAGAACGTACTCGAGGTCCTCGAGATCCAGATATAAATCATGGAGCCACAGGGTTGCACGCTTGCCCACGGTCGTCGGCTGTGCCGGCTGGAAGTGAGTGAATGCAAGCGTCGGCTGGTTCTTGTAATGATCTGCAAACTTTGCAAGCTCTGCCATCACGTTGATCAGTTTCTTGCGGACAAGGCGAAGACCCTCGGTCATGATGATGAGGTCGGTATTGTCGCCTACGTAACAGGAAGTTGCACCTAAATGGATGATTCCCTTCGCCTTCGGGCACTGCTGTCCGTATGCGTACACATGAGACATGACATCGTGGCGCACAAGTTTCTCGCGCTCCTTTGCCACCTCGTAGTTGATCTCCTCTGCATGCTCTTTCAGTTCATCGATCTGCTCCTGGGTGATCGGAAGACCAAGCTCCTTCTCGGTCTCTGCCAGCGCAATCCACAACTTTCTCCATGTCTTAAATTTTTTGTCCGGGGAGAAGATGTACTGCATCTCTCTGCTTGCATATCTCTCTGATAACGGGCTCTGATATCGGTCGTTCATCAAAAGAACCTCCTGTATTTTCATAATAATTCGTGTCTAAAATCTCGTAAATGTCTTAACGTTCTGTCTTAACGCTCTTATCGTTTCGTTTCTTTCTTTTGCGATTTTTGCACTCGCATCAGACAACTTTAACTTTATCTGCTCTTAATTTCGTACTCTTGCCTTCGTGCCCTTACTTAGCACTGCGCTTACTTCATACACTTACTTCATACGCTCACTTATTGCGCTTATTTGGTGTACTCACCGCGGATATCCTCAGTCGGCGGATCTACCGGGTACTTGCCCGTGAAGCATGCCGTACAGATCGGAAGTCCCTCAGAGAGCTCTTTAAGGCGCTCAATGTTCAAGTAAGCTAAGGAATCTGCACCGATGATCTGGCGGATCTCCTCAATCGTTCGTCCACTCGCAATCAGCTGATCGGATGACGGGATATCGGTTCCAAAGTAGCACGGATAGAGGAACGGCGGTGCGCTGACCTTCACATGCACTTCCTTTGCACCGGCATCGCGGAGCATCTTTACAATCAGGTGGCTCGTTGTTCCGCGGACGATCGAGTCGTCAATCATGATGACTCTCTTTCCTGCAACGGCTTCCTTTAAGACATTCAGCTTAACCTTTACCGCTGACACACGACTGCTCTGCTTCGGCTTGATGAAGGTACGTCCGACATAGGAATTCTTCACAAATGCCGTTCCATATGGAATTCCAGACTCCATCGAGTATCCGAGGGCAGCGGCATTTCCGGACTCCGGAACGCCGACTACGAGGTCTGCATCGACCGGAGAATCCTTCGCCAGACAGCGACCTGCATAGATACGGGAACCGTAGACACTCACTCCGTCGAAGACACTGTCCGGTCTTGCAAAATAAATGTACTCAAACACGCATCTCGCCTGCTTTTCCTTCGGCAGACACATGCTCTTGTCGGAAACAATTCCGTCTTTTGTGATCGTCACGATCTCTCCCGGCTCCACATCGCGCACAAACTCTGCATCGATCGTGGAGAGGGCACAGCTTTCTGATACCAGTATGTAGGCATTTTCCTTCTTGCCGATGCACAGCGGTTTGAATCCATACGGATCTCTCGCTCCGATCAGCTTTCTCGGGCTCATGATAACCAGGGAATACGCACCGATAATCTTCTTCATCGCATTTGCAACCGCTGCCTCTACGGTCGGAGTCATCACACGCTCGCGTGCGATGTGATATGCAATGACCTCAGAATCGATCGTCGTCTGGAAGATTGCTCCCGTGTACTCCAGTTCCCGGCGCAACTGCGGGGCATTGACCAGATTTCCGTTGTGTGCGAGTGCCAGGGTACCCTTTACATAATTCAGAACAAGTGGCTGGGCATTCTCACGCGTGCTACTGCCCGCAGTGGAATAACGCACATGACCCACGCCAATGTTTCCGTGAAGTCCCTCTAACACCTCATGTGTAAACACCTCATTGCAAAGACCCATTCCCTTGTAGGCATTTACCTTTCCCTTCGGTCCTTCCGTATCACTGACTGCGATTCCGCAGCTCTCCTGTCCGCGATGTTGCAGTGCAAATAATCCATAGTAAATTTCGGATGCCACATCATTGCCGTCAAAATCATACATTCCAAAAACACCACACTCCTCATGTACTTCATCGGAATGCAGCATCTGTCTCTCGTCCTTCATCGGCTTTTCTCGTTCCTCTCTCTCCATGGTATCAGTTTCTCTGTTGACTTATAAGCAAAACAAATAAATAGCTGTTAGTTCAGTAGAAATTATAATACAGCATATAAGGAATTGCAAGAGCATCTTTTATTAGATTAATTAATGAGCGGTTATTGCGTCTTGTACACGGGTAGGAATTTTCTGAACTGAAAATTCCGTATAGTACAGTAGCGGGTACAGATTTTGCCGATTTGTAATGCGAAGCATCGGCAAAATCCATTACAGTTTGTGCAACGAACTGTAATGAGCGGTTATTGCTTGTTTGTATCTGTTGTCTGATTCATTTTTATCTTAATCGGTTTGTCGAAAACTGTCAATCGTTACTGCATGAGAATCCGGCATCGTTCTCGTGTTGCTGTTCACGCGCCCTGCAAACTATAACGATTTCCTGTCGCAGTTCCTTCTTCTCAAACAAAAAGGGCTACCAACACACGTAGCCCTGATCTTTTCTGGTCACTCTCGAGCAATTTCCATTCAAGTCCAGTTATCAAGTTCATGCAAAAATCGACCTGATGTATGATTTTGGTCAGCCGGGTTATCGCCCGGTCACCTCATCGGCGGAATTTGTCACAGCACGCTTCAAATCATCGGCAAGTCCACCGATCACGCCCGTGCTTTCCTCTCCTGTGTTCTCGCTCATCCCGGAATCGGACGGAAGCATGGTGCTCTCCTCGGATGCACCCGATTCACTGCCGGATTCCATTCCCGGAACCGCCGAGGTATCGCGCTCTGCCGAGATATCAGACTCCATTTCCGTCATTCCATTTCCAGCAGACGCACCTGTCTGTGCCTGCGTGCTCATCTGCGTATTCTGCGTGTTGTTCCGATTTCTTGTACAGCCTGAGAGCATTCCTACTGCCAGAATGACGACAAAAAGACAGCCAAAAACCCTGATTCTCTTCATATCTGTTCTCCTTTCACCTTTCACCGCATCTACTCTTCATGTTCCTGTTCACGCATTACGCAAACAGGAGCTTTTTATGCTTTCTTAGTATGTGAAAGAAGGCTTCGGATTATCTCAGATTTTCTCAGGATTCGACTGCCTTTTTTTCCATAATTTTCCTGTCAATTTCAACGCAAACCTAAAACCTAGCGTGAAATTCCCGCAAAAATCTCCGCAAAACAAATGACAAATGTTTCGTCAGACTTAACTAGTTGGAAGATGCCTCGATCACATCCGCCATCGTGTACAGTCCCGGCTTCTGAGTGGCAAGGAAGATCGCTGCCTCAATTGCTCCCTTTGCAAAAATTGCCTTGGAGTATGCGGTATGAGAGAAGGTTACAACCTCATCCGTTCCCGCAAAGATCACATCGTGCTCTCCGACGATCGATCCACCGCGAACGGCAGAGATTCCGATCTCCTTCGGATCACGCTTTGCGCGCTCTTTCGAGCGGTCATACTTGTAATGATAAACATCGTTCATTGCGTCATTGATCGAATCTGCAAGTGCGAGAGCCGTTCCGCTCGGAGCGTCCAGCTTCTGATTGTGGTGCTTCTCAACGATCTCCACATCAAATCCTGCTCCTGCAAGTACCTTTGCAGCATCCTTTAACAGTTTCATCAGGGTGTTGATTCCGAGAGACATGTTTGCAGAGCGAAGTACTGCGGTCTGCTTAGCGGTCTCACTCACATGAGCAATCTGCTCCTCGGAAAGTCCTGTCGTGCAGAGCACAAGCGGGAGCTTCTTCTCTGCGCAGACATCCATCAGCGTGTCAACTGCCTTTGCAGAGCTGAAATCAACAACAACATCTGCCGGAACATCGCACTCACTCAGGGATGCAAATACCGGAAAAGTCTCCTGACCGGAAGCGTGAAGATCGATTCCAGCGACAAGCTCAATGCCCTCTGTCTTTTCCACAAGTCCTGCGATCGTGCGTCCCATTGCACCACCGCATCCGTGCATAATCATTCTTACCATATCTGTCAATTCCTCTTTATCTTTTTCCGAAATTTATCTGTCTTCCTTTTCCTGATCGAATTACAGAATTCCGTACTCTTCCATTGCCTTCTTTAAACGCTCCTTGTTCTGCGGTTCCATCTCAGTCAGCGGAAGGCGAAGCGGTCCAACTTCCTTGCCCATCATGTTCATCGCTGCCTTAACCGGAATCGGGTTTACCTCACAGAAGAGGGCGTTGATCACCGGGATTGCCTTTAACTGCATCTCACAGCTCTTCTTCACATCGCCCTCAAAGAAGGATGCGCAGATGTCATGAGTCTGGCGCGGAGCAACATTGGAGAGAACAGAGATTACACCCTTACCGCCGAGAGACAGAAGCGGAACGATCTGGTCGTCATTTCCGGAGTACAGGTCTACACAGCCATCTGCCAACTGCATGATCTCTGCGATTGCGGAGAAGTTTGCACTTGCCTCTTTTACGCCCACGATATTCGGAACATCCTTACACAGCTTCACAATCGTCTCCGGCTTCATCGTCATACCGGTACGGCTCGGAACATGGTACAGAAGGATCGGCAGGCTTACGGAATTTGCGATTGCGGTGTAGTGAGCAATCAGACCATTCTGGGTAGCCTTGTTGTAGTACGGGGTTACAAGAAGAAGACCATCTGCTCCTGCCTTCTCTGCGCCCTGAGACAGATGGATTGCCTCCTTCGTGGAGTTAGAACCGGTTCCTGCAATAACCGGAATACGATGGTTAACAACCTCGCACACATAGCGGATCACATCAAGATGCTCCTCATGGCTCATCGTAGCAGACTCACCAGTCGTTCCACATGCGATGATCGCGTCAGTTCCACCTGCGATCTGTTCTTCAACGATCTCTTTTAACTTCGGGTAATTTACCTCTCCAGACTCTGTAAACGGGGTAACGAGTGCAACTCCTGCTCCTTCAAAAATAGCCATAACTTCTCCTCCTGAATTTTACATCAAATAAAAATAATAAAATAAATATAAATATGATGTATGATGAATATAGATATGCAAAACAATAAAGGCTGTGAACTCTGTGGCGACGGATCATCGCCCTTAAAGTTCCCAGCCTTTGCTCTTCTCTTTAAGTAGCGCTCCATCCCCTCGGATGACAGTCATATGATTCTTCACCAGATGACCAGACAAACGACGTTTGGCTCGTCCCCTGCCTTCGGCGCCCACCCTTTCCAGCGCCTTCCCCTGCGGCCTGACGCATCTGGTACTGTACTCATGCTTCGCGCAACCTCTACTTTTTTGTTTTCTTGTTATGTTGTTATACTATCATTATATGAATCAATTGTCAATCCCGGATCTTCAAAGCATCGGCAAAATCTGCCACCACCACGTTATTTTACGGCATTTTCGGTTCCAAAAGTGCCTGCCTCTGAACATTAACCAAACACACTCACATCCACATGCTCGACCCGGTCAGCCAGCTCCTCCGGATGCTCTGGGAGCACCTGTCCGGTCAGAATCACACCGGCCTCATCCCGGCATTCCAGAATCGCCTTGAGCTCTTCGCGCTCGATAATTCCCTGATCGAGCGTTCCAAGCACCTCATCGAGAACAAGAAGGTCACATTCGCCCGTCGTCAGAACTTTCTTTGCATAGTTCAGACCGTTTCGGATGTTGACGCGCTCCTCACGCTTCTCCTCCTCACTCAGATGTTCAAAATAGCAGTCCGATTTCTCGAAGCGGAAAATCTTGATTTCCGGCTCCAGACGCTCCAGAATCTCCGTGTTGTCAAACTTCTGACTGCCCTTTAAAAACTCAATGATAATCACATTCTTTTTTCTTGCGGCAGCCTGAAGCGCTCTTCCGAATGCCAGCGCTGTCTTGCCGGAACAGGTACCGCCACAGATCATCTCTACTTTTCCTGTACTCATCTTCATGCACCTCAATGGTTTTATCGCGCGGTTATCGTATCACATTCTGATTTGTTTTGCAAGTTATAAAATTATCGTTTAAAAAACTCATTCCTGTGCACACTCGAGCTTGCTGATCGACACCTCATAGGCAACCCGCTTTTCACACTGGGTCTCGCTGAGTTTCTTCGTGTACTCACGGCTCTGCACACGCCCCCAGACCCGAACTCTCGTTCCAACATCAAATGTGGAGGCAAATCTCGCATTTCGTCCCCACGCGATACACGGAATGTAATCCGACTTTCCATACGGACGATTCACCGCCAGAAGAAGATCTGCAATCTCTCTTCCGAGAGGAGTTTTGCGGTAAATCGGATTCTTGCATATGTACCCGTCAAGGAAGATCTGATTCGTTTTTGTATAATCCGTGAATTTTTCCATAAAATGAATCTCACGGACAAATACAGAGAGCACCAGACGGTTCTTCACGCCTTCATGGCGGTTATACGAGCGGAACTGTCCGATCGCCTCCACCGTACAGCCCTGATAATCTTCCTTCACATTGATCAGGCGCTCAGAAATCATTAACGGGATGATGTCTGCCTGCTCGCTCAGACGGCTTACTGCAACCTCAACCACATAGAAGCCCTCGCCAAACACCTCGTGGCTGAAGGTAAATCCGGATACAATCTCTCCGATCACACTCACTTTGTTGTTCTCAATCATTTTGTCTGCCATGGTACTTCTCTCTCCTTTTTTCATAAACATTTTTTGCTTTTCGCTGGTAATATCTATATGACCAGAAATTCCTGCTTATGAAAAGAAGCGTTCGCCTTATCCCGACAAACTCCGGCACTTCTTCTCGTTTTTCTCCATTTTATCACATTTTCTCTCGCACTTCGCCAGATTTTTCCCCTTCCTTAACATTCAAAAGAATCTCATCGAATCTGTGCAATTGACTTCAAAAGAAAAGCGACAGCGACGAAAAGAATGCGCTTTTCGTCAAACTGTCGCTTAAAAGTAATCCCACTGGGATAGGGCTTTGTGAATAGCCATAAGCCACTTATCGTAGTCTTTCGGAAACCACGCCTGATGGCATAGGCAACGGAGACTTCAGACACGGTAATTCATTCCGATTTATATCAACGACGAACAGGAGAGAAATGCGATGCTTCGCGAACCGCTGATTGAAAAATCATTTTTTACACGCCCTTTTTAGATCAGACATTCTCTGTTTTTCCATAGGCGATTAAGGGGTCGCCTTCTCCCACACAGAGAATTGTTGTCTCATAAAGAACAATTCCATCATACTCTGCCAGAATTTCCTGCCTACTCTCGCCCCATACATCCGTCAAGATTCCAAGGCAGTCATCCTTCTGAAAAGATTCTCCCGGCTGAAAATTCGGATACCAGAGACACGATTTTGGTGCATCGAGATAGGTCGACGTTGTAATCTCTCTCTGAGAAACCGTGTGAACTTCCTCTTCCCCTTCCAGAATTCCGGTCCGGACAAGAATATTTCTGACATCCCGACAATATTCCATCACTTCTTCTTTTGTATATCGTCCACCACCGCCTCTCTCGATCAGGACGGAAGGCAGTCCTCTCTGGCAGGCACTGCTGTATGCCCCCGTTGTTGCAAGCGAGCGGGCACGCACCGAAAGATTCGTTGCCTCTGCCATCCATTTTGAAATTTTCTCTATTTCCTCTCCCGCTGCACCATTGTAATAGACAAACGGCATCACATGCTCACTGCTATCTCCACCGTGCAAATCTATGTAATAATCTGCCTCCATCTGAAGTTTTTCTGTTATTACATGTGCAATTCGCTCGGAAAGTGTGCCATCCGCTTTTCCCGGAAATACCCGGTTCAAATTCTTTCCATCTTCCGGGACAAAGAAACGCTGAAACTGATACGTTGCTGTTGGATTCGCCATCAGAAGAATCACAATTTTTCCCTTCACTTTTTGGGGATCCAGTGTTGAAGCAAGCGTGCGTGCTGTCTCAATTCCAATGTATTCCGCACCGTGAACGCCCGCAGAGATCAACATGGTCTTCCCATCCCGTTTCCCTTCAATGACTGTGATGGGAAGACGAAGTGACTCTGAACCTTCGACCTCGATCCATTCATTCCATTTTTTCCCCATGTTCTGCTCTCACCTTTTTTAATATTTTCACTTTTCTTTGCCGTTTCTTTACGCAAACTCAATCACAGATTCCAGCAGTTTTCTCGCATACGGATTTTTCGTCTGTGCAATCTGATTTACCGGAATACGCTCTGTTACGCGCCCATGATACAAAAACATCACCTGATCACACAGATAGGTGACCGATGTCAGATCATGTGTGATAAAAACATACGTCAGATTCAGTTTTTCTTTCAGTTCCCTCAAAAGATCCATGATCTGCACCTGCGTATGGGCATCGAGGGAAGAGATTGCCTCATCAAAAAGAATCAGCTCTGGACGACAGGCAACCGCTCTCGCAATACAGACGCGCTGAAGCTGTCCACCGGAAAGTTCATGTGGAAAACGATCCAGATACGTCTCATTCAGTCCCACAAGTTCCATCAGTCGACGGCATTCCGCTGTGCGATCGATCTTCTCTTTGCTCTTTCTCTCCCACACACGAATTCCTTCCGCAAGCACATCACGGATCCGAAATCTCGGGTTTGCAGATGTTGTATAATCCTGAAATACCACACTGAGACGATTTTGCAAAAGTTTTTTTCCCGCTCTGGAGGCATATACCTCTGTCCCATCAAGTTGATACGAACCGGAATCTGGCTTTAAAAGCCCACAGATCACTCTGCCAAGCGTAGATTTTCCGCTCCCCGACTCTCCAAGAATCCCCAGACAGCTTCCCTGTTCCAAATCAAGAGAGACATCAAAAAGGATCTGATCTCTGCTAACTCCAAATAACTTTTCCTGACGTTCACTGCGAAAGCTGACACAGATCTCTCTCATCTTAATCATGGCAAACCTCCTGATGACCGTGAATGCTCTCCCGGTATTTTTTCATGACCTCCGCCCGTTTTTCCACAAGAAGACGGGTGTACGAATCCGATGCATGATGCAGGATATGTTGGAAATCTCCGCGATCCACAACCTCCCCGCTATTCATCACAATCAGGCGATCCGCCACTCTGGAAATTGCACCGAGATCATGCGTGATAAAAATCATCGCCGTCTGATGCTCCTGCTTGATCCGAATAAACTCTTCCAAAATCTCATGCTGAGTGATTGCATCGATCGCTGTTGTCGGCTCATCCGCGATCAGAAGCGCCGGCTTTAATGCCATTGCAATTCCGATCATGATTCGCTGAAGCATTCCACCTGATAGCTGGTGTGGATATTTCGCCAGCACCTCCTCGGGATTGCGAATTTTCATGCGCTCTAAAATCTCGACCGAGCGACGGAAAATCTCTTCTTTTTTCCAGTTTGTGTGCGTCGCAAACGTCTCTGCCATCTGATTTCCGATCCGGTAGAGCGGATCAAAACAGGTCATCGGGTTCTGCAAAACAACCGCAATCTTGCTTCCTCGAATGGATCGAAGCGTTTCCTTGCTCTCCTTAATCAGATTTTTCTCCTCAAACCACGCATTTCCGCTAACTGCAAAGTTTTTATCGAGGATTCCAAGCATCGCCTTGACACTCATGCTCTTTCCACTTCCCGACTCTCCAAGGATTCCCAGACATTCTCCCGGATAAACTTCAAACGACACCTCTTTTACAAGTTCTGTCTGCTTATGGCGTTTTTTCAGAGAAACCCTCAAATCTTCCACGCGGACAACCGGCTTCTGACCGACCCGCTCTTCAACCGACAATGTTTCGGTTCTCATCGATCCACCTCCTTCGGATCCAGTACATCTCTCAGCGCATCTCCCATCAAATTGAATGCGGAAACGAGAATCACAATCGCCACACCCGGGACAATCATCTGGGTCGGATTGCTCGTCAGCACATTTTTCGCCTCATTCAGCATAGCGCCCCACTCCGGTGTCGGTGCCTGCACGCCAAGACCAAGAAACGAGAGTGTGGAAATATTTATGATTGCCCAACCCACATCGAGAGAGGCGAGAACTGCCAGATCCGCTGCAATTGAAGGCACGAGATGGCGCACAAGAATAAATCTCTCCGGCATTCCCACACAGCGCGAAAACTGGACAAAATTGCGGTCGCGATACTGCATGACTCCCGTCCGGATCATTCTTGCATACCACGCCCACTTGATAAACACATTTGCAAGAATCACATTCTGGACATTGATTCCGAGAAGTGCCACAACTGCAAAAACCATGATCTGACTCGGAAATGAGAGCATGACATCAACGGTTCTCATAATCACTTCTTCCGGGATTCCACGAAAATATCCTGCAAGAAGTCCCATCAGCGCTCCAAGTCCAATCGTGCCAAGCATCGTCAGCACCGCGAGTCCCAGAGTCGGGCGAATTCCGTAAATCATTCGAGAAAGAATGCACCTCCCAAGATTATCTGTTCCAAGCGGATACTGCGACGAAAAACCGGCAAATTTGTTCATAATATCCGCCTCATAAGGATCGTGCGGTGCAAGTACCGGTGCAAAAATTCCGGCAAGTGCCGTAAGAAGTACGATGGCAACCGTCACCATCGCCGTTTTATTCTGAAGAAACCGTCTTCCCATTATGCTCCTTCCTTTCTCATTCGTGGGTCAGATACCGTCTGCAAAATATCAAATACAAGGTTAAACACAACAAAAAGTACTCCAATCAGCAGTACATACGTCTGAATCACCGGATAATCCCGGTTAAAGATCGAGCTGATACAGAGCGTTCCAAGTCCCGGCCACGCAAATACATTTTCCACAACAATCGTTCCGGAAATCAACTGAGGAATACTCATTCCAATCGCCACGATACAGGTGTGCATGGAATTTTTTAAAATGTGTTTTACCAGAATGCTTCTCGACGGCAGTCCTCTTACATTTGCATACAACACATAATCCTGCTTCATATTTTCAAGCATATTGTTGCGGATCAGACGAATGTAGGTGGAAATATAGCTCAGCGACACCGTGAAGGATGGAAGAATCAGATGCTTTAAAGTTCCATTTCCGCTTGTCGGAAGAAGATCCAGTTTGATGGAAACCAGCCACATCAGAAGAAGTCCAACCCAGTAGGCTGGCATTGCCGTCGTCATAAAAACAAGGGCACGCATGATTTTATCAAACCAGCCATCTTTATAGACGGCACATAAGAAACCGATCGGAAGACTCAGAACAATCACCATCACAAAAGAAACACCCGCAAGCTGAAGCGTCGCCGGGAGACATCTCATCAGTTCTCCTGCCACAGTTCGGGTCGGATTGACATAGCTGATTCCAAAATCTCCATGCAGGCAGTCTAAAAGCCAGCTGAAATAGCGAACCAGATACGGCTTGTCCAGACCGAGCTGTGCCCGCACTTCTGCAATCGCCTCATCTGTGATAATCGGTACCTGACGAACGCGCAGAGCAACCTCCGCCGGATCAGAAGGAATCAGATTGATAAACACAAAACACACAAAAGAAATAATGATCAACAGCGGAATCGCCGAGAGAATCCGCTTCGTCACATACTGTTTCATAAATAAATTCTACTCCGTTCATTTTAGGAGAAGCCGTCTTCCCGCAACTGCTTCCGGCAGTCTGCAAGAGACGGCTTCTGTGATCTGTCTGTTGGTTTTTCTAAAAGTGTTGTTTTTTAGAAGGAAAAATCTGCAAACGGCACTTCATACTGTGTCTGAGTGAAATGGAAGCCTTTCAGATCAGAACGGTAGATCGCCTTGTTGCACTCATAAGTCAGCGGAATGTAAACGGCATCCTCATGAAGTCTGGTCAGGACAAATTTATACAGATCCTGTCTCTCATTCTCATCTGTGGAAATCAGAATATTTGTGATCGCCTCATCGATCTCCGCCTTATCCTCAAGCCCAAGCTGTGCCGCATAATCCCCATATACCGGAGCTCTCATCGCTGCAAGAGAAGACTGCGGATCATACGGGGTTCCCCAGCAAATATTAAATACCATATCAAAGTTTCCTGCTTTCATATTGTCACGGTAAGACTGTTCTTCCTCTCCATGAATGTTCAGAGAAATTCCGATCTTTGCATATTCACTCTGAAGATACTCGGAAATCGCCTTCTCCGTCACACTGTCGCTGTTGTACAGAAGATCTATGTTTAATTTCTGTCCATCCTTCTCCAGAACTCCATCGCTTCCTGCGCTCCATCCTGCCTCTGCAAGAATGTTCTTTGCCTTTTCCACATCATACTCATACGGTGTCAGACCAATGTTGCAATACGGAATCGTCTCTGCAAAAAGTGTGTCTGCCGGCTGTTCAAGACCGTAGAAGATTCCCTCTGAGATTGCCTGCTTATTCGTCGCATGCTGTAAGGCCTGGCGAACTTCCTTCTCTGCAAGAACGTCTCTCGTCGTATTTAAGACAATCTGGCGTGTGGAAGTCGGATCAGAAAGCTCCACCTTGAACTTATCATTTCCCTGATACTGGTTGATTGCGTCGGCATCGATCATGTTCTTTCCGAAAATCATGTCAATCTCGCCCTTCTCAAGCGCAAGAATTCTCGTCTGGTTATCCGGAATTACCTTTACCGTGATCTTCTTGATTGCCGGCTGTTCTCCCCAGTAATTCTCATTCGCCTCAAATACCGCATACTCATCCGTCACAAAATCTGTCAGCACATACGGACCTGTTCCGATGTAGGCATTCACTCCGTCTTTTGTGCTTCCGTCCTTCATTGCCTTCGGAGAGATCATCGCAAACGGTCTCGTCACTCCAAGCTCTGTCAGAAGCGGATAGTACGGCTCAGAAAGCTCAATGACGAACGTCTTCTCATCCGGAGCAGAAACTCCGACAAGCAGATTCATCATCTCCAACCAGGTATGGCGATCCTTGTTTTCAATGATTGCATCAAAGTTTGCCTTGATTGCATTTGCATCACAGACCTCTCCGTCAGAAAATTTTACACCGTCACGAATGTGGAACGTATAAGTCTTTCCATCTTCACTGATGTCCCAGCTCTCTGCAAGGCATCCCTCATATCCGGTTGCCGTGATATTGACGAGTCCCTCATAGAGCATTTCCTGCGCATACATCTCTCCTGCATAGAGATGCGGATTTAAGTCGCGGATATCGCGGTAATTTACAAAGATCAGGTCGGTCTTTTCCTCTGATGCGCTCACCGAAGATTCCTCTGTGCTCACTGCCTCATTTTTCTGATTTGTCGTCTTCTCGGCAGAACCGCCACAACCACTTAAAGCCACTGCCACAGCTCCTGCCAGATAAAGACCAGCTAACTTCTTTTTCATCTTATTCCTCCTCATTGCATAAATCGCATACTACCTTTTGTCTGTTCACAGAGACACCTCTTCTTTCGTCCTCTGCGTTCTGTTTTACTTTACTTTTTTGCACGAGAAATAATATATCACAGTTAGCACTAACTTACTAATACCGATTTAGAGGGGATATGTTATCACATTTTGTTATAACACCTGCAAGTTCTGCTTTAATTTTTCCAGATAACGTCTCGCATAACTTGACAATTCTCCTTTTTCCGGAATCACATATCCAATCACAAGAAATGGCTCGCATCCATCAATCGGCATCCCGCGAATCTCTGATTTCTGATACTCGGAAGATACAAATTCGATTCCCATACAGCATACATCCGAGTGAAGCAGGAGATTGTGAATCATATAGTCGCTGTTTGTTACAAAGGTCTGTTCCATATGTTCCGTCGTAAATTCTCCCATACTGACGCTCTCAATATGATGCTCCATCGCAAAAAAATCCTGCACCTCTCCGACAAACTTTAACGTTTTTAGTTCAGAAAACTCCAAACTCTCCCGCTCATACAACGGATGATGCTTTCCCATATAAATACAGAATTTTCTCCGGTCGAGCGGGAAAAATTTCAGTTTCTTATGTTCCAGAATATGTTGAAAACATTTGAGCTGACGTTCCGCAAGATACACAATTCCAAGCTCTGATACATGCTCCGACACATCATCTGTGATCTCTTCCATCGTTCCCTCATGATACTCAAATTCAAGAGATCTTTCTTTATTTTTTCTGTTCAAACTCTCATTTTCCTGATAAATCTCCGTCAACAGCCTCGTCAGAATACTGCTTCTGTAACCCGAAATACTGAGTCTTGGCGCGCGTTGTTTTCCTGTCATCGATCGAATGATATTTGCATGCTTTAAAATATTCATGGCATGACTGTAAAGGAGTTCTCCCTGGGAAGTCATGCTGATTCCCTTACTGCTTCTGACCATGAGTTCGGTACACAGCTCTTTTTCAAGCCCTGCAAGCACCCGGCTGACATTCGGCTGTGTCGTATAAAGCTGTTGTGCTGCCTGATTCAGACTTCCACAATCTACCGCAGTGACAAAGTACTCTAGCTGTTTGATTTCCATGAGATCTCTCCTTTATCTGTCATATTCTTATGCAATCCTGTTTTTGTGCTTATTTTTATATGCAAATTCTAATCTGCTTCCATCTATCCAAAATTAGCTTAGGCTAACCCCTGTATAAAAAAAAGGGTATTGCATCCTCACGATTCTGAATGTAATACCCTATTTTTTTATTCGTTTTTAAGTAATTTCCATCAACCCTTCTTGAAGGAAGCGCGCTTACGCAGAAGCGGATCAAGGATACGCTTGCGGATACGCAGGTTCTCCGGGGTAACCTCAAGAAGCTCGTCGGTATCGATGAACTCGAGGCACTGCTCAAGGCTCATGATCTTCTTCGGAACCAGACGCAGAGCTTCATCAGAGCTTGAGGAACGGGTGTTGGTCAGCTTCTTCGTCTTGCAGACATTGACCTCGATGTCCTCGGTCTTCGGGCTCTGTCCGATAACCATACCGGAATATACCTTCTCGCCAGGTCCGATGAACAGGGTTCCACGCTCCTGTGCATTGAACAGACCGTAGGTGATTGCCTCACCACTCTCGTATGCGATCAGGGAACCGGTTCTGCGATAGCTCAAATCACCCTTGTACGGACCATATCCGTCGAACATCGTGTTGATGATACCATTTCCCTTTGTATCGGTCATGAACTCACCGCGGTATCCGATCAGACCTCTTGCCGGGATTGAGAACTCGAGACGGGTGTATCCGCCGTTTGTCGGGCTCATTCCCTGAAGCTCACCCTTTCTGGAAGTCAGCTTCTGGATAACAGCACCGGTGAACTCCTCCGGAACATCGATGTAAGCAAGCTCCATCGGCTCCTGCTTCTGGTTTCTCTCGTTGTACTTGTAGAGAACCTCTGCCTTGCTGACTGCGAACTCAAAGCCCTCACGGCGCATGTTCTCGATCAGAACAGACAGATGAAGCTCACCACGTCCGGATACCTTGAAGCAATCCGGTGAATCGGTCTCCTCGACACGCAGGCTGACATCGGTGTTCAGCTCACGGAACAGACGCTCACGGATATGACGGGAAGTGATGAACTTACCTTCCTGTCCTGCTAACGGGCTGTCGTTTACCATGAAGTTCATTGCGATCGTCGGCTCGGAAATCTTCTGGAACGGAATTGCCTCCGGGTTCTCTACGGAACACAGGGTATCTCCGATGTGAAGATCTGTGATACCGGAAACAGCAACGATGTCTCCGATCGTAGCCTCCTGAACCTCAACTCTCTTTAAGCCGTCAAACTGGTACAGCTTACCGATCTTGACACGGCGCATCTTGTCCGGATCGTGATGGTTTACGATTGCAACTTCCTGGTTCACCTTTACCACACCATTGTCGATCTTACCGATACCGATACGACCTACATACTCGTTGTAGTCGATCGTGGAGATCAGCATCTGGGTCGGTGCATCCGGATCTCCCTGCGGAGCCGGAATGTAGTTGATGATCGTCTCGAACAGCGGGCTCATATCCACATCCGGATCGTCAAGCTCCTTCTTTGCAAATCCAGCCTTTGCAGATGCATATACGAACGGGCAGTCAAGCTGTTCGTCAGAAGCATCCAGATCCATGAACAGTTCCAGAACCTCATCGATAACATCGTTCGGTCTTGCCTCCGGACGGTCAATCTTGTTGATGCAGACGATGACAGAGAGATCAAGATCCAGCGCTTTCTGTAAAACGAACTTGGTCTGTGGCATCGGACCCTCATACGCATCTACAACCAGAACAACGCCGTCTACCATCTTCAGTACACGCTCAACCTCACCACCGAAGTCTGCATGTCCAGGGGTGTCGATGATGTTGATCTTCTTATCCTTGTAGAAAACTGCGGTGTTCTTGGACAGAATGGTGATACCACGCTCACGCTCGATATCGTTGGAGTCCATGACACGCTCCTCGACTTCCTGGTTTGCGCGGAATACACCGCTCTGCTTTAACAGCTCATCAACCAGAGTGGTTTTACCGTGGTCAACATGGGCGATAATCGCGATGTTTCTTACGTCTTCTCTCTTAATCTTCATCTCTGTGCTCTTCCTTCTTTAATCTTTAAAAGAGCTAAGGACGAATTATTCTGCCCTTAGCTCCTGTTCTCGGTTTCCATTACAGTACTCTAATATAGCATTGCATTTCACAGATTGCAAGGCTTTTTTTCGTGATTTTCATATTTTATAAGGTGAGAAAACCTTGCACGCAAAAAAATACAAATCCCCTCTCTAATCCTCAAACAGAATCATCTCGCCGTCAAGCATTCCATAGTAGAGGGTTCCCTCGCGCTCAATCTGGGCTCTGCCTGCAGTCTTCTCGGTCACCTGGCTGAGAAACGAACCCGTCTGATCAACCGGAACCATGAACGTCATATCGACCTGATCAGTGTACTGGGTGTCGAGGATTGTCAGCCCCATCTGCCCTGCGACATACTGGAGTTTTCCGACTCCATTGTAATCTGTGTGGATCAGAATCCGGTCTCCGAGGCATTTCTCGACAACCGCGCTGTTTTTGAGTCCCTCCTGAACCGCACTCGAGTACGCGCGCACAAGACCGCCCGTTCCAAGCAGAGTTCCGCCGAAATACCGCGTGACCACAACGCAGATATTGCGGACTTCCTCCCCGAGAAGGACATCGAGCATCGGACGACCTGCGGTCTGGCTCGGCTCTCCGTCATCACTGCATCTCTGTACCTGACCGCGCTCTCCGATCACATAAGCAGAGCAGTTGTGTCTCGCGTCCCAGTACTTTTTCTTCATCTCCTCGATGAAGGCGATCGCCTCCTCCTCGCTCTTTACCGGTCTCGTCGTCGCAATAAAGCGGGATTTCTTCTCAACAATCTCTCCCTCTCCCCCGCGGTAGAGGATTTTGTACTGCTGTGGCATATTTTTTGTCTGTTCCATCATTTATTCCGTTTCCTTTTCTTTTTCCTGTTTTATCTTTCTGTCTGCTCTTTTGGTTTTTTCTTTATTTTTAGTGATTCCTGATTTTTCGTGATTTCTGTTTTCAAGTCGATATGCGATCGTCCTGTTTTCCATCATATCATAAGAAAAGAAAATATGCAAAGCACCGGCAAAATCTGTTTTCCTTTCCACAACGTATAAACAAGAACGGCTAATCCGGGCATATTTTTGAAAACATGCTCCACGGTTTACTTGTCCGTCAGTTTTTGTTATAATGAGAAAAGCTGATACACATTTTTATTTTGCAGGAGGATTTTTTGGCAAATACATGAATTATGGAAAAGAAGCAACAGAAAAGAAGATCGATCTGATCTATTCCAGGAAAAAGAAATACACCACCCGTGTCTTTCTCACCTTCTTTAAGACCTTTCTGATTCTCTGCCTTTTTGCTGTTCTGGTCACTTCCAGCATCGGCATCGGCATTTTCATGGGAATCATTGACAGTGCCCCGGAGCTCAATGTCGACAGCATTGTCCCGGTCGGCTATGCCACGACGGTCTATGACAGTGCCGGAAACCTGACCGATACTCTCGTACAGACCGGCTCGAACCGCGAGGAAGCTACTTACGACGAGCTCCCGCAGGATCTGATCAACGCGTTTGTCGCAATCGAGGATTCCCGATTCTGGCAACACAACGGCATCGATCTGCGCTCGATCTCCCGTGCGGCAGTCGGTGTCCTGACGGGTCAGAACCTCGGTGGAGGAAGTACACTGACCCAGCAGTTGATCAAGAACAACGTCTTTAATGGCGGAATGGAGACCAGCTTTGGTGCCCGCCTTGAGCGAAAGATTCAGGAGCAGTATCTTGCGCTCCAGCTCACGCGCTCGATGGACCGCAAGCTCATCCTCACCAACTATTTAAACACGATCAATCTCGGAAACAACACGCTCGGAGTCAAGGTTGCCGCAAGACGGTATTTTAATAAAGATGTCTCCGATCTGACGCTCTCCGAGTGCGCTGTCATCGCGGGAATCACGCAGAACCCGTCTCGATTAAACCCGATCACCGGGCAGGAGGCAAATGCGGAGAAGCGCAAGGTCATCCTTCAATATATGTTCGAACAGGGTTATATCTCGAAGGAGCAACAGGAGGAAGCTCTTGCCGACGATGTCTATGACCGGATTCAGAACATTGACACCGCAAATCGCGAGAACTCCACCCCGTACAGCTATTTCACCGATGAGCTGATCCAGCAGGTCAAGGAAACGCTGATGGAAAAACTCAGCTACACCGACACACAGGCGCACAACCTGATTTACAGCGGTGGTCTTCAGATCTACACGACTCAGGACCCGGATCTCCAGACAATCGTCGATGAGGAAGTCAACAATCCGGACAATTACTCCGTCAAACGCTATTCGATCGAGTACCGTCTCTCCGTGACACACGCGGATGGCACGACCGAGCATTTCTCAGAAAAATCGATCCGCAGTTGGCACACCGATGTCCGCGACGACAATTTCGACGGTCTCTATGACACGGAGGAGGCAGTTGACGCAGATATTGAAGCATACAAGGCTTATCTGCTCAAGGAGGGCGACACGATCATCGGCGAGCGCCTGACAAAAATCTTAGAGCCTCAGGTTTCATTTGTACTCATGGATCAGAAAACCGGACAGGTCAAGGCAATCAGCGGTGGTCGAGGTTCCAAGACCGCAAGCCTGACGCTGAACCGCGCGACAAACACGCTTCGTCAGCCGGGATCAACATTCAAAATCATCTCTGCCTTTGCGCCCGCGATCGATGCACGCGGAGCAACTCTCGGAACCGTCTACTACGACGCTCCGTACACCGTTGGAAACAAAACATTTTCCAACTGGTACAGTCAGGGATACACCGGTTACTCAAGCATCCGCGACGGTATCATCTACTCAATGAATATCGTTGCCGTACGCTGTCTGATGGAAACCGTGACTCCTCAGGTCGGTGTCGAGTACGCCAATAACTTCGGAATCACCTCGCTGACCGCGACTGATTACAACGCCGCAACTGCTCTCGGCGGACTGACAAAAGGTGTCAGCAACCTTGAACTGACTGCCGCCTACGCCTCGATCGCAAACGGCGGTGTCTACACGAAACCGATCTTCTTCACGAAGATTCTCGACCACGACGGCAAGATCCTGATCAACAACGAGCCGGAGACGCACCGCGTGCTCAAGGATTCCACAGCCTTTCTTCTGACGGACGCCATGTCGGATTCGATGGAGGCAAACCGAAAGTTCGGAAGCTCGATCAACTCGACGAGTACCCGCGCAAAAATCGCAAACATGTCAAGTGCCGGAAAGAGCGGAACGACTTCCAAGAACAACGATATCTGGTTTGTGGGCTACACCCCGTACTTCACTGCCGGCATTTGGGCCGGCTGTGACGATAACCAGAAACTGACTTCACGAAACGGCGGAACCTCCTTCCACAAGGATATCTGGCGAAAGATCATGACCCGGGTTCACGAGGGAAAAGAAGATCCGGGATTCAGTGTTCCGGACAGCGTAGAGACCGCTGTGATCTGCCGGAAATCCGGAAAGCTTGCAATTCCCGGAGTCTGCGATGAGGATCCGCGCGGAGATGCAACCTACACCGAGTACTTTGCAAAGGGCAGTGTCCCGACGGATCTGTGCGATGTTCATGTACGTGCAACGGTATGTAGCATCACCGGACTGCTTCCAAACTCCGGATGCCCGAAATCAACAAAAATCCGCCTTGCACTTCCCGCAGATGCAGACAGCTCAACCGATGATTCTGCTTACGCAATGCCGACGAGAAAGTGTGGCGGACACACGGCTTCCACGATTGCCCCGGCAACTGATGGTGCAGAGAGCGGTGGACCTTCCAGTCAGACTCCGGAGACGCTTCCGCCTGCCGGAATCAGCAACCTTGGTCCGGGCTATGGTCCGGGAGGCGGTGCTTCGGCACTGCCAAGAGCCGGAATCTCAAATGGTCCCGGACGTGACTAGGTTAAAACAACACCGAAAACTTAGATTACTCTTTCATCTTAGGTTTAAAGATCAGGGCTGAGAGGTAACCAAAGATCAGTGCGGCGGAAATTCCCGCTGCACTGGCCTCCAAGCCTCCGCTGAAAATCCCGATCATCCCATTCTCTGCAATTCCTTCTTTTACTCCCTTCCAGAGTGTATTTCCAAAACCGAGAAGCGGTACCCCCGCACCTGCGCCCGCCCACTCCGAAAATGGCTGATAAAGCCCGAAAAATCCAAGAATTGCCCCCGATACCACAAGCAGTACCATCACCCTTCCCGGCATCATCTTTGTTCGGTCAAGCAGGATCTGAACGAGCGCGCAGATAGCCCCTCCGACGAGAAACGATTTCCCGATCTCCACTGTAACTTCCATCCCTGTCATATTCATCATATTTTCTCACAGTCTCCTTTTCTTCTCATTTTTCAGTCCATGGCTCACACGATCCATTTCCCGTCGTTGTTTTCTCCATTTTGTCATCCTTGATTTTTATGTGGGTAAATTCCACACCTCTGCAACCCTATCTTACTTATCTCATTTATTTCACTTAACTTCATTCATCTTTACTTATTTTTTATCTCACTCAAACGCTCTCAAGAATTACTCCGTGTGCAATCCCCGGAATATTCTGTCCCTCATTGTAGCTGACCGTCGAGAGCAGTGCACCTGTCGGGAGAAAGAGCACGCGCTTCCATTCCCCGCTCAAAAGTTTAGGGAAAATCTGCGCGCACAGTGTCACTGCCGAGCATCCGCACCCGCTTCCGCCCGCATGAATGTCCTGAGATCCATAATCATAAATCTCAATTCCGCAGTCCATGTGAATCCCTGACAGCTCATGACCTTCTTCTCTCATGAAATCAAGCAAAATCTTCTGACCAATTCGCCCAAGATCCCCGGTGATGATCCGGTCATAATGGGATTCATCCACCCCAAAATCCTGAAAATTTGTCATAATCGTGTTCCAAGCAGCAGGTGCCATCGCAGCTCCCATATTCATTGAATCATGGATTCCCATATCTACAAGTTTTCCTGTCGTGACGCCTGCAATCTTGACTGCTGTTCCAGACGATGGACGTTTCGATGAGAGTACGACTGCTCCACATCCGGTCACAGTCCACGAGGCACTCTGCGGTCTCTGACTCCCATATCCAAGCGGAAACCGAAACTGCTTCTCTGCGGTCGCATAATGACTGGAAGCGAGCGCAAGCACACAGTCGGCATCCCCTGCCCCGACACACATGCTTCCAAGACCAATCGCCTCCCCGATTGTCGAACACGCTCCATAAAGTCCAAACAGCGGAATGTCGAGATCCACGGTTCCAAACGAGGTTGCAATCAGCTGTCCGAGCAAATCTCCCGCAAACAGGTAACGGACATCTTTTCTGTGAATATCCCGCTTCTCAAGTGCAAGATCCGCTGCCTGCTTCTGCATCGCGCTCTCCGCCTGCTCCCAGTTTGGCGCTCCAAACATCGCATCCTGCTCCACAACATCAAATTTTTTTCCGAGTGGTCCCTCTCCCTCCTTTTTTCCGACAACTGAAGCCGATGAGACCAGATAAACCGGTCGCCCCGGAACCATACTCGCTCTTCCTTTTTGCATGTTGTTTCAAGCTCCTTTCTCCTCAATAAAGTTTTTCAAAGTCCTTTTTTAATTCTTTTTTCCATTAGAATTCCCGCACCATGTAACTTCTATTCTATTTTTCTATCTTTGTCGTCTCTCGTCTGTTTTTGCGTTCAGTTTTTCCAGTCATTGACTTCTCGTCCACACATATTGGAACGATTCTTTGCATATACTGATTTCTGAAAAGGATGTGATATACGATGACGATTCTCAGTTTTTTAAAAAACCACGCGCGCGCACTTATGACACTGATCTGCCTGTTCACAATCAGCGTCCTCCTGTTCATTCTCTGGACAGACACCAGGCGCCCGCACCATGAGGGAAGCACCCTCGTACAGCAAACTTCCATAGAAATGCCAGAGCAGAGAATGGCTCTCACAGCGGATGCCTCCATCACCCTGGAGGTCATTTTATGAGTTTTGCAGCCTCTGTGGTCTATCTCAATCTCAGAGAGATCACGGAAGTGCATGAAAAAGATGTCTTTCTGCGGGATGTGGCTGATGTCTACTGCAAAAATCCGCATATCCAGAACCGGTGTAAATCGATGAAGATCCGCACGCTTCACAGCTCAAAGCCCCGGCGCTATGTCTGTCAGGCTCTGGATGTGATCTCGCTTTTAGAATCTGCGGATTCTACGATTCAGGTCACAAACATCGGAAAAGTCGAATTCATCATTGACTATCAGCCCCCGCACCCGCCAAAACTGGCTCTGGCATGGACGAAAACACTGATTGTCTGTCTGATTGCCTTTTGCGGATCTGCATTTGCGATCATGACATTCAACAACGATGTTAATGTAACCGGCGTCTTCTCCGAGGTCTACCGCCTTGTGACCGGTCAGGAGAAAACCGGCTTCACGGTCTTAGAGGCATCCTATTCCATCGGACTTGCTGTCGGAATTCTCGCCTTTTTTAATCATGTACTCCGTTTCAAGCTGAACACGGACCCGACACCGCTTGAGGTGGAAATGCGACTCTATGAGGAAAATATCTGCAAGACACTGATTCAAAACGACTCTCGAAAGGAGCAGGACATTGATATTCAATAATCCACTTCTGCATACGCTTCTCTTATCTTTGATTGGACTGAGTGCCGGAAGCATCATTGCAGGTGGTGTCTTCGCATTTCTCGCCATCATCGGCGTATTTCCCCGTTTGATCGGAAAAACAAAAACACGATCTCACATTATGCTCTATGAGACTGTGATTGTTTCCGGCGGAATCTTTGGAAATCTCTGGGATCTCTACGAGTTCCCGCTCACCTCGATTTTTGCCCCGATCGCCTCACTTCTCCTCGCGATCTTTGGAGCTTCGGTCGGAATTTTTGTCGGCTGTCTCGCCATGTCACTTGCGGAAACGCTCAAGACACTTCCTGTTATCAGCAGACGCAGCCATCTCTCTGTCGGGCTCCAATATCTGATTCTCTCCATCGCCCTCGGAAAGTTGGCTGGATCTCTGCTCTACTTTTTTTATGGAATGGATGGGTAAGAATTTTCTAAGATAAATATATGAACTGGAGGACTGATTTTCTATGGAACTGAACAAAAAAGCATATGGCGATTACGTCAAAAAAGTAACTCCGGTCAACGGACTTCTCGCAGATATGGGAAAGGCATTTGTAACAGGAGGAGTCATCTGCGCCGGTGCCCAGATCCTGATTCTTTTTCTCGTCAGCCGTGCCGGTCTTGAAAAAGAAAAGGCACAGACGCTCACACAGCTGACCTTAATTTTCTTGAGCGCCCTCTCTACGGGTCTTGGAATCTACCCCAAGATCGTCAAATGGGGCGGTGCAGGTGCTCTCGTCCCGATCACCGGATTTGCGAACTCCGTCTCCGCACCCGCAATCGAATACCGCACAGAAGGTCATGTATTCGGCATCGGCGTCAAGATCTTTACGATCGCCGGTCCTGTGATCCTCTACGGAGTCCTCGCAAGCTGGATTCTCGGTCTGATTTTCCTGATCGGAAAATTTTTAGGATTTATTTAGAAAAATTTCCAGAAAGCTAGGAAGATTCCCTCATCCACTCCCGCATGCGCTGTAAAATCCTCTTCTCCATGCGGGATACCTGCACCTGCGTAAGCGATAATTCCTGTGCAATCTGCGTCTGCGTCTGATCCTCAAAATATCGGCGCACAATGATTTCTCTTTCCAGCCCGTCAAGTTTTTCGAGGAGATGCTCAAGAACCATTCGATTCATCAAGTTTTCTTCTTCCTGATTTTCATCCGTGAGTCGATCCATCAGGGCAAGCTCCTGCCCTTCTTTATTTCCGATATTTCGATAAATCGAATCCACCTGCGTCACTGCCTCAAGTGATGCCACCGCTTGCTCTCGTGACACCCCGACACGACCGGCAATCTCATCCATCCCGGGCTCTCGCCCAAGCTCCCCAGTCAATGCCTCCCTCGCAGAGCGAACGCGCATCGCCAGTTCTTTCATCGACCGGCTGACTTTAAGCATCCCATCATCTCTTAAGAATCGCCTGATCTCCCCGGCAATCATCGGAACCGCATACGTCGAAAAGCAGACATCAAAGGACAGATCAAACCGATCAATCGCTTTTAAAAGCCCGATGCATCCGATCTGAAATAGATCCTCCGCCTCATATCCTCTCCCTGTAAAGCGTCTGACCATGCTCCAGACAAGACCGGTGTTTGCAAGCACAGCTGCCTCCCGGCATTCTGTCTCTCCTGCCCGGGCACGCCGTAAAAGTTCCCGTACCTCTTCCATGCTCTCACCGTCCGATCCTCTTTTTCATGATCACCAACGTTCCTTTTCCGACCTCCGATTTCACCTCCAACTCATCCATAAAGGCTTCCATAAAAGAAAATCCCATACCGGAGCGTTCTCCCGAGCGGTCGGTCGTAAACAGAGGTTCCATCGCCTTCTCCACATTTTCGATCCCCCGCCCGCAATCCTTCACCTGAATCGTCAGCTCTTGCCCCTCAATCTCCAAGTCCATCTCAATGATCCCCTGCTTTCCCGCATATCCGTGGATCTCCGCATTCGTTACTGCCTCCGAGACCGCAGTCTTCACATCCTCGATCTCCTCGAGTGTCGGGTCGAGACGACTCATAAAGACCGCCGTCACCACCCGGGCAAATTCCTCATTCTCCGATAAACTCTCCATTTCCATATGAAACCGTTGCATGCACATCTCCTCCATCTCACCCCGCGATTGCCGCTTCCTTTGTGTCAAAATGTGCAATCAGTCGGGTAACTCCTCCAATCGCAAGCACACGACCAATCTGTTCCCTGACCCCGTAGAGCGTCACACTCCCCCCGCTTCTTGCCATCTGCTTATAGCGATTTAAGAGAACCCCGATACCGGAAGAGTCCATGAATTCCGTTCTGGAAAAATCAAACACCACCTTGCGGATATAATTTTCCGAGAACAGAAGATCCGTCTCATATCTCAAATTTCGGCAGTTGTGATGATCCAGTTCCTTCGGAAGATGAATCACCAGAATCTGATCCCGCGCTTCATAGGTGAAGGTTTCTGTCATAGTTGTGTCCTCCCTTTATCATTTATAACTCAGAGTGGATGTCCCCCTCCTCTTTAGGTGGGGGGTATCACAAGTCTTCTCAGGAGGGGAGACAATCCCCTTCTGAGTTATACGCTCCGCTCCGCGAGGGTGCAATTTCCTATCATACAAAAAAGCACTCCAGATTCATCGCCTACGCAATTTCTCTGTCGTGCTTTTCAATTCCTAAAATTCTTAATTTTTTAATATTTTTATATGTTATGTTCTTTCTCGCGCATTTGATCTGCACTACACTTGATCCACATTTAATCTGTGCTTCATCTGCGCTTACTCACAACTTAGTATCCTCTCTGTCTCTGCGCCTCTCTCGCATACTCGGAGTTCGGGAAATTCAAAATCACATCCCCGTAATAAGTATTTGCCGAATTCATATCGCCCTGTGCCTGATAGACACTTCCGAGCTTGTACAGAGCCGATGGATTGTCGCCCTTAACTATCAGGCTCTTCTGGTAATACACAAGTGCCTGCTGGGATGCCGGATCCTGAGAGACCGCCTCATCGCCCAACTCCTCAAGGATCTTCCACGCCTTTTCTTCCATATCAGTCTGAATCCATGAGATCGTGTTTCTCATGGATGCATCGTCATTCATCACGGAAAAGTCGGTGTCGGAATAGAGCTGAGCAGCCGTTTTCATATCATTGTCCCGATATGCCTGAAGGATCTGTACCAATCTCTGATATTGACTTAAAATTCCGTCATTACTGCTGACAATCGTCTGAAGCGAATCCTCTGCCTTCTGCTTTTCCGCATTTGCCATATCGAGCTGGCTGTTCAAGTCATCGACTTCCAGATTTTTCTGATTCAGCTGTTCGAGAATCTTCTGTGTCTCCTGATTGTGGCTCGCATTGAGTGCCTCGGTCTTTGCCGGCATGACAAGGAAGAAAATCACCATTGCACCGAGAACAAGTCCCACCAGAATGTTCAAGACAGACTGAAGTCCCGTCGTTTCCTTGTAACTTGGCGGAATGATGATGTCGTCATCCTGCATCTGGCGATGGGAAAACGCATTTTTGAGTTTTCTCTTCTCCACCTCAGCCTTTCCGGTGTGCTTCTTCGCCACATCCATATATCTCTGTGCCTGCGGATTGTAGTGGTCAACTTTAAGTGCCTGATACAGACAGCGCCCCGCCTTCGTGTAATCCTCACGCTGAATATAGAGCAGGGCAAGCAGTTCCTGTGCCTTCACATACTGCGGAAAATCCTCAAGCATGCGAGAAAGCATCAGCACCGCAAGATCTTCGTTGTTGTTTACGGCATGTCCAAGTGCCTGATTAAACTTCTTTGCCGACTGGTCTGCCAGCTCTAAATATCCCTTATCCTCATGGACACGGCGCAGGTACTCTTCCGCAAGATTGTTTTTCTCCTGAAGATTCAGACTGATGACCCACTGTGTGAGCGCCGATCCCACTTCTCCGGTCTCATTGTAAATCAAACCCAGAAGATTCCGGGCATCCGTCTGGTACTTATCAAACCGCAGGCTCTTCTTGAGCGCCATAGCAGCTCCGGTCAAATCCCTCTGCCCCGCTCTCTCCAGTCCCAGATTATAGTAGGCATCGGCGATCCGGCGGTTTCTTTTTTGTGTATCCATCCTATATCCGCCTTACTGTTTTTTCTCTTTTAAAAATTCCATCATCAGGTCATTCATATCCGTCAAATCTTCCCGCACAATCGACGCTTCCACCTCACTCACCTCAAGGCTCGGCTTAAAGCGGGCAATTTCCTGTTCAAAATCCAGCATGATTGTTATTCACCAATCCTTTCTTCCAGTCCAAAGTCACTGTTTTTCAGAGCATTTTCCCTCCGACAGTTTTCTCACAGACAGCTTCCGGCATCGTCTTTAAGATGCGCTGAATCTCCCCGATCAGATACAGAGAGCCGACGACATATAATCGATCCGTCTCTTTCTTCTTTGCAAGTGCAGACTCAAGTGCTTCTCTTGCAGATCCATACTGTTCCACAGTCTCGCATCCTGCCTGCCCAAAGAGATTAGCAAGCAAATTTTCATCTGTCGCGCGTGCGCTGTCGATGTGGACAACCGTCACGACAGCGGGATGAAGATTGTCACAGAGCATCTTGATCATCTCCCGGTAATCCTTGTCCGAAACCGCCGCAAACAGCAGATGAATCGCCTTATCACTCTTCTGTGCCTTGACTGCCTCAATAAACGCCGAGATTCCTCCGGGATTGTGAGCACCGTCAAGCCAGACATCCTCGCGAACGTTCTGCATCCGTCCCGGCCAGCACACATGGCTGAGTGCTTCCCGCTTTGTCTCTTCTGCCACAGTCTCAAGTTCTCCGCGCTCTGTCAGCACCTCAATCGCCTTGAGCGCAATTCTCGCATTCTGTGCCTGATAAGGAGCTGAAAACTTCACCTCCGAGACCACTTTCCGATCGACCGCATCATTTTCCTGAATATCCTGCACATTAATCGGCTTGATCGGATTCACCGGATAGAATGCAGAGCCTCTGCTCTCTGCCTGTTTTGCGATCACTGCGGACGCCTCAGGCTGAGTATCATCAAAAATCACCGGAACTCCCTGCTTGATGATCCCCGCCTTCTGCATCGCAATCTCCGGAATGCTTGTACCAAGATAGGCGGTATGGTCGAGACTGATCGAGGTGATGATACAGGTCTTTGGACTCCGGATAACATTCGTCGTATCAAGAAGTCCGCCAAGTCCGGTCTCCAACACCACCCAGTCCGGTTTCTCCCGCCCATACAGATCCATCGCCATCAGAAAGACAAATTCAAAGAACGTCGGATGAGCATAGCCCTTCGCGCACATCTTCCCGGTGACTGCGCGCACATTCTCAAAACTCTTCTCAAACGTCTCTTCCGGTGCCGGACTCCCATCGAGAAGAAATCTTTCCTTCACATCCGTCAGATGCGGAGAGATAAACGTTCCGACATGGTATCCCGCACGCAGGAGGACAGCCGTCAGATCCGCACAGACCGAACCCTTTCCATTTGTCCCCGCGACATGAATAATGCGGAGGGAATCGTCCGGATTTCCAAGTTCTGTGAGAAAATCTCTGACCTGCTCCAGCGTATTTTTCTTTCTGGTCCAGAATGGAATCTGATCCAGATAAGCTCTTGCCTGCTCTTCCATCTCTTTCTTATTCTTTCCTTTCCAGGCTTTGAACTGTTACAATGTATGCAATCATGTCCGGGGTTATGCACACTTTCTTCCTGTGCCCCCGGACATGCCTGCTGTTTTCTGCCTGATGCTTTCCCGTCACCGTTCACACGCCTCGCAAACCGCAACGGATTTTGCCGATCTTATTTCTTTAAAACTCTTATTTCTTTAGCTGAGCCAGATGCTCCTCAACCTGCTTCATCATCTGGGTGTACTTCTCTAACTTTGCCTTCTCATCAGCAATCTTTGCCTCCGGAGCCTTGCTGATGAACTTCTCGTTGCTGAGCATTCCGTTTACACGCTTAAGTTCGCCCTCAAGACGGGTCTTCTCCTTCTCAAGACGCTCGATCTCCTTCTCCACATCGACAAGCTCTGCAAACGGCATGTAGATTGATGCGGAAGGGATCACTGCGGATACTGCGTCCTCACCGATTCCTGTCTTATCTGCCTGGAGTGCAACCTCACTCGCATATGCCAGAGTCGCAAAGAAGGATTTGCTGTGCTCGAAGATGTCAAGAACATCCTGACGATCGGATACAACGAATACCTTTGCCTTCTTGCTCGGCGGAACGTTCATGGAGGTGCGCACGTTACGGATTGCGCGAACTGCTTCCTTGATCGTCTCAACTGCCTGCTCCTCAGATGCAAAGTTGAGCTTCTCGCTGTACTCCGGCCAAGCAGAAATCATGATTGAGGACTCTTCCTCCTGAAGGTTGCAGAAGATCTCCTCGGTGATGAACGGCATGTACGGATGCAGAAGTTTCAAGGACTGGATCAGAACCTTTTTAAGCGTCCACAGAGCGGAAGCCTTCGTCGTGTCCTCATCGTTCCACAGACGCGGTTTTACCATCTCGATGTACCAGTCGCAGAACTCTTCCCAGATGAAATCGTAAACCTTCTGAAGTGCGATTCCAAGCTCGAACTTGTCGAGGTTCTCGGTCACATCCTTCGCCAGCGTGTTGACGCGGGAGAGAATCCACTTGTCAGCCAGAGTCAGCGGTGCGTTCTCTGCCAGAGATGCATCTGCATCCTTCGCATATGCGCGGTCATACTCTGCCATGCGCTCTGCACTTGCCTTCTCGATGTTCATCATGATGAAACGGGATGCATTCCATACCTTGTTTGCAAAGTTACGGCTGTTCTCTACACGTTCCCAGTAGAAACGCATGTCGTTGCCCGGTGCATTTCCGGTGATCAGCGTCATACGCAGAGCATCTGCGCCGTACTTGTCGATAACCTCAAGCGGATCAATTCCGTTTCCGAGGGACTTACTCATCTTGCGTCCCTGAGAGTCGCGGACAAGTCCATGGATCAGAACCGTGTTGAACGGGCACTTGCCGGTCTGCTCGATTCCGGAGAATACCATACGGATTACCCAGAAGAAGATGATGTCGTAACCGGTTACAAGCACATCGGTCGGATAGAAGTAGTCAAGCTCCTTCGTCTTGTCCGGCCAGCCGAGCGTGGAGAACGGCCACAGTGCAGACGAGAACCAGGTATCGAGCGTATCCTCATCCTGCTTGAAATGCGTGCATCCGCACTTCGGGCACTTCTCTGGCATCTCTTTTGCAACCACGATCTCACCACAGTCGTCGCAGTAGTAAGCCGGAATCCGGTGCCCCCACCACAGCTGTCTCGAGATACACCAGTCACGGATTCCCTCAAGCCAGTGCATGTAAGTCTTTCCAAAGCTCTCCGGAACGAACTTAAGCTCTCCGCTCTTTAATGCCTCGATTGCCGGCTTTGCCATCTCCTCCATGCGTACAAACCACTGCTGTTTTACCATCGGCTCTACGGTCGTCTTACAACGATCATGGATACCAACGTTGTGAGAATGCGGAACAACCTTCACGAGAAGACCAAGCTCCTTCAGATCCTCAACCATTGCCTTTCTTGCCTCGTAGCGATCCATGCCATCGTACTTGCTTCCCGGGCAGTTGATCGTTGCATCGTCATGCATGATACAGATCTCCGGCAGGTTGTGGCGACGACCAACCTCGAAATCGTTCGGGTCATGTGCCGGGGTGATCTTTACGCATCCGGTACCGAACTCCTTGTCTACATAGGCGTCAGCGACAACCGGAATCTCACGGTCGGTCAGCGGAAGTTTGAGCATCTTGCCGACAAGATCCTTGTAGCGATCATCATCCGGATTTACTGCAACTGCGGTATCGCCGAGCAGAGTCTCCGGACGGGTTGTTGCGATCTCAACAAATCTGTCTTCCTCGCCAACGATCGGGTAGTTGATGTGCCAGAAAAAGCCGTTCTGTTCCTCATGCTCAACCTCTGCGTCAGAGATCGAAGTCTGGCATACCGGACACCAGTTGATGATTCTCGAACCCTTGTAGATATATCCTTTTTCGTGAAGTTTGATGAAAACTTCCTGAACCGCCTTGGAACAGCCCTCATCCATCGTGAAACGTTCGCGGTCCCAGTCAGCGGAAGAGCCGAGCTTGTGGAGCTGGTTGATGATGCGGGTGCCGTATACCTTCTTCCAGTCCCAGCATGCCTCAAGGAACTTGTCACGTCCGAGATCGTGCTTGTCAACGCCTTCGCTCTTTAACTTATCGATAACCTTAACCTCGGTCGCGATTGCTGCGTGGTCGGTTCCCGGCTGCCACAGAGCCTCATAGCCCTGCATTCTCTTGTAACGGATCAGAATGTCCTGCATCGTGTTGTCAAGTGCATGACCCATATGAAGCTGTCCGGTAATGTTTGGCGGAGGCATAACAATCGTAAACGGCTTCTTGCCCTCTCTCTTTCCGCGCTCTGCATCTGCGTGGAAGTACTTGTTGTCCAGCCATTTCTGGTACAGTTTCTCCTCAATCGCAGAAGGATTGTAAGTCTTTTCCAGTTCTTTCATGTTTTTTCCTTTCTCTGTGAGCCACAAGAACTCTTATATGATTTAGTTGAATCTGTGTAACTGTTCCGTACAGTACTTCACAGTTACGAATCTGTTTGGTTTCAAGGGCGAATAGAATAAAAAACGCCCCTTATGCAAAAAGAAATCCTCTCTGCACAAAGGGCGAAATCCATCTCTTTAGAAATTCCGCGGTACCACCTTGATTTGTCACTTGAATTTCCTTAACGCGGACCAGACGGGAAATCTTACAGACACGTTTCTCCTCTCATCGTCTTCTTGGCGATCAATCGTCGTCTCAATGACTTTGAGAGATCTTAAGAAATCTCTCAGACTTCCGGCTCCGAAGCTACCTTCATGCGCGCTCTCCGGGATCATCTTTCAGCCGATGGATCATCCTCTCTGGCGGATGCCTGCGCCCTACTCCTCTTCTTCACTGCCTTTTCATATGGTACTTATGATAGTATTTTCACGCAAATTTGTCAAGAAGCAAATTCGTTATGGTTCACGCACCCTGCAAACAGCAACGGATTTTACCACAAATGCAAGTCCCATGACTACCAGCACGGCTCCAGCAAGAACAACTATACTTTTCCAGGTAAATGTAGATATTTTCCACTCCTGAACTCCAACCTCGTCTCTTACGGTCAGCTCATATTGTTTTGAAAAGCGCCCTTCTCGCTCAAGATAATATGTTCCAGTCGAAAGTTCCGTGAACATTCGACCATTTCCATCCTCACTCCAGGCATCAATCAAATGCTTATCTGCATCATAGAGTGAAAAACGAACACCAGAACTTCCTTTTCTTGATATGGCATCCACTGCCTGTATAGTCACCCGGATCATCCGGTTTGTCAGTGAAAAATCCACCTGCGCGTCACCGTCAATTCTTCCCCATTCATCAACCGTCAACTCATACTCCACTGGATCTAAATGGTAATCATCAGAAGCCTTAATCTGCCGAATGCGGTATGTTGTATTTTTTTCAAGATCTGTGAGTACTGCACTTCCGTTTTCATCTGTCTTTACTACCTTCACCATTTTCGCAGAATTCACAGTATTGGTATTTGATGTCGAACCGTTTGAATCAGTCACAATCTCAAATTTTGCCCCCTCAATCGTCATCTGAGGATAACGCTCATCTACAAGCTTCAGGCTGATTTTTGTCTTCTCCATCTCAATCTCGTGAACTTCCGACTTCTGCTCATCTTTCTTTTCCATCACAATCTCTGGTTTCTTCTCGATTCCAGCATAGTATTGCGGAATCTCTTTCTCATAAAGACTGTACGTTCCCAGATAAAGCTTCTCACTCTCTCCGTATCCAGTTTCATCGCAGATAATCTCCCCGACACGCTCACCTTTTCGGTAACGAATTGTCCCGTCCATAGTCTGAACGTCTTTCTCCGCAAGCACTACAAAATGACCTCCGCCCACAGACTTGCCACTCTCATGATCACAAATCTGTACACAGATCCGGTCCTTTGACGGGGAAAGGGGAATGTTTACAAGATACGGTTCTGTCCAATCAGAAGGAGTCCTGACACGAAATTTCTTATCCTCTGAACGCTCATATCCCTCCGGCGCCGTCTTTTCATGAAACTTATAATCTCCCTGAAAAATTTTTTCCGGAAGATAGAAATTTCCCTTGTCTGTTGTCACAAATTCGCGATAGGAAACCTTATCCGGATAATAGGCATTCAGAATTTGGCGAGTTCCATCGTCCTTGTACAATTCAAACACTGCGCCCTCTAGTGGAATCCCTTTTCCTGTCTCCGCATCAACAATCTGAGCAAGCACTGCGGATTTTCTCTTATCATCCACTCCACCAATCTCAATCTCCTGGTTTTCTCCAGTCACCGCCTGCGTTGTCATCGTCCGTTTTTCTGCTGCTTCCGCATTCTGTTCTTCTACCTGATCTTCTCCTCCAATCGTCTCACGAACTCGATCCTGGTTCCCGTGATTGATTTGATTTTCTTCGTATTTTCGACCTACAATCGTTTCTTTTTTATGATAATTGGTATAATCATTCAGAAGATAGAGTCCCAAAAGAGCTGCTAAAAAAATCAAGAGAAAGATTAACGTCCCTGTCACATTCAGCGCTGACTTCCAAAGATTAATTTTCTCTTCGTCTTCTCTTCCCGGCTTTTTCATGCATCATGTCCCACCTTCGTCTGCTTGTGAACCACCCATTGTCTAAAGCCAATGAGCTTCCTGTTTCATAGACCTCGTGACCTACTATCTCCACAGGCGTTAATTCGGGCAGTCCTTGCCCTATGATATGTTTTTTTTGTTCAAATCTATATCCACTTGTCCTCTTTCTTTCTAAAATACACAGAGGAAATCGGTTACAGTGTACCATCTCTATCTTTTAAAAGCAAGTTTTCTTGAAAATACAATACACGCACTACTGTTCATGTATTGTACAAACCACAACAGATTTTTCCGATGCTTCGCATTACAAATCAGCAAATTCCCCGCCATTATATCTATTATATGAAATTTTATTCCACATTTTCTGACAAGATTCGGACAGTTGCGACTTTTCTTTCTGCGTGATATAATGAGATTTCCTATAAAGATTTTTATTTTCAAATTCTTGTTGTCTATCTTATTGGGAATGATTATCATTTTTTGAATTTCGATTTCCAGAATGATTTGCAAACTTTTTTTATAGAAGATTCGGAGGGAGAACGCATGGAATTACTACAATTAAAATACTTTCTCGCAGCCGCGGAATATCAGCACATCACAAAGGCTGCCGAACATCTTCAGATCGCACAGCCTGCACTCTCTCAGGCGATTCACCGTCTTGAGAGCGAGCTCGGGGTTCCACTCTTTGAGCGAAAGAACCGCAGTATCGAGCTCAATGACTCTGGAAGATTCTTTCAACAGCGTCTGCTTCCTCTGATCAATGATCTCGACCGCACAATCGAGGAACTTCAGTGTGGAAAAGAGCTGGCGACGCACACGATCCGTCTGCGCCTGCTCTCTGCCTCTGCACTAATCACCAATCGGATCATTGCATTTCGCGCACTTCGCCCGGATGTCAATTTCCAGCTCTACCAATCATATCAGATGACCGATCCACATGCAAACTCAGACTATGATCTTTGCGTGACTGCAAGACGGTCAGACTTTGCCTCCGCCGACCGCAACCACGCAACCGTCATGCTTGAGGAAGACCTCTATCTCGCTGTCCCCTCTGCCTCTCCTTATGGAGAGCAACCATCGATTCGCCTTGCCGATACCAGACATGCGGGATACATCTGTCTTGCAGGCTCCCGCCCGATCCGCCAGATCACAAACAGCTATTTTCTGGAACTTGGCTTCTCCCCGCGGATTATATTTGAGAGCGATACGACCGAGACTGTCCGCAACCTGATTGCCGCCGGCATGGGAATCGGTTTCTGGCCACAGTACTCATGGGGTCCGCTCCCCACACAGTGGGAATCGCAAACAGCAGATTCCCCGGTGCGCCTTCTGCCAATCTCCGACTTAAAATGTCGCAGGCAGATCGTCCTGATGCGCTCCGAACAGGGGAAGAGCAAACCGGTCGTGCAGGAATTCTGCGATTTCCTCGTCAATAATTTGGAGTGGATGTGAGGGTCTTCGACGATCTTTCTCGCCCGGAGCCCCGATACATTTATATAAATTCCTATGGCAAGAGCTTCCCCTCCGTATGACAAAACCACGGTATGAGAAGCTCTTATTATTATAATCCTTTTTCATGATAGGCGGAGCCGTGAAGTCTTGAGAGTGCACGCGCCATTGCCGCCTGCGTCATATAGTATTCTCGAATACTCTGTTTCTGGCGGAGCTGTTCTTTTGCTCGCTCGAGTGCCAGTTTTGCTCTCGCCTCATCGATGTCCTCCGGACGCTCTGCCGAGTCCACAACTGCCATCACTCGGTTATTTGCGACCTGAACAATCCCGATTCCGACAATGACTCTGCGATCCGTCTCCTCACCCGGAACACGAAAACGCATCTCGCCCTCCTGCGTCGCAAGGATCATCGCCTCCCGGTGAGGCAGAATTCCAAGTTCGCCATCGTGAGCCGGAACAACCAGTGTCTCACAACTTCCATTGTAAAAGACATGGTCGCTGGCAATGATTTTCAACCAAAATGTTGCCATTTTTCTGCTCCTTTACCCCACTCAATCCTTATTCTGCTCCATCGCCTTTGCCTTCTCGACAACCTCATCAATCGTTCCGACATTGAAGAATGCACCCTCCGGATAAGCATCCATCTCACCATCGATGATTGCCTTAAAACCGCGAACCGTCTCTTTGACCGGAACGTATTTTCCCGGAACGCCGGTAAAGTTCTCTGCGACGTGGAACGGCTGTGAGAGGAATCTCTGAATCTTTCTTGCACGGCTGACCGTCAGCTTATCTTCCTCAGAGAGCTCCTCCATACCAAGGATTGCGATGATATCCTGCAACTCCTTGTACTTCTGAAGCATCTGCTGTACCTTGTTTGCGACCTCGTAGTGCTCTTTTCCTACGACATCCTCCTCAAGGATTCTCGAGGTGGACTCAAGCGGATCAACTGCCGGATAAATACCCTGCTCTACGATCTTTCTCGAGAGAACCGTCGTCGCATCCAGATGAGCAAACGTCGTCGCCGGTGCCGGGTCTGTCAGGTCATCTGCCGGCACATAGACTGCCTGAACCGAGGTGACAGAACCGTTCTTCGTCGAAGCGATTCTCTCCTGAAGCTGACCGACATCAGTTGCCAGAGTCGGCTGATAACCAACTGCCGACGGCATTCTTCCAAGCAGGGAGGAAACCTCCGATCCTGCCTGTACGAAACGGAAGATGTTATCGATGAAGAGAAGCACGTTCTGATGCTGAACATCACGGAAATACTCTGCCATCGTAAGTCCCGTCTCAGCGACACGCATACGAGCGCCCGGCGGTTCGTTCATCTGACCAAATACCAGGGCGGTCTTCTCGAGAACACCTGACTCACCCATCTCGGTCCAGAGGTCATTTCCCTCTCTCGAACGCTCTCCAACTCCGGTGAAAATCGAATATCCGCCATGCTGAGTCGCAATGTTCGTGATCAGCTCCTGAATCAGAACGGTTTTTCCAACTCCGGCACCGCCGAACAGTCCAATCTTTCCGCCTTTTGCATACGGGGCAAGCAGATCGATAACCTTGATTCCGGTCTCAAGCATCTCGACAACCGGACTCTGATCCTCAAAGCTCGGCGGATCACGGTGAATGACCCATTTCGTTTCATCATCAAGGCTCTCGCCTCCGTCAATCGGCTCACCGAGCACATTAAAAAGACGACCAAGCGTCTTCTCACCGACCGGAACGGAAATGCCAGATCCGGTCGCCTCAACTTCCATATCCTTGCAGAGGCCCTCGCTGGATGCCAACATAATACAGCGGGCAATATCTCCACCGATCAGCTGTGCGACTTCCATCACGCATCGTCTGCCATTATTATTCACAACCAAGGCATCCTGAATGTGTGGAAGTTTGCCGTCCTCAAACTCCACATCCACAACAGGTCCCATGACCTGAATGATCTTTCCCTTGTTCATATCTGTCTCCTTTGTTGCCATTCGCACGTTACATACACATTGTGCCAACAGAAACTCTTCTTTCGCTTTAGCTAGCGTCTCTTCTTCCGCTGTGCCTTTGCACCACCGACAACTTCCGTAATCTCCTGTGTGATCGCCGCCTGACGCACACGGTTGTAGGCGATCGACAGCTCTGCGAGCAGTTTGTTCGCATTGTCGCTTGCGGACTGCATCGCCATCATTCGCGCATTCTGCTCACTGCAAAATGACTCTACAAGCGCACCGAAAATGAATCCCGTCACATAGTTCGGAACGACATGATCCAGAACTGCCGAAGGACTCGGAATCATCTGAATCTCCTCGTGGTAGGTGTCTGCCGGGATCGTAGCCGTGTTAAACTCCTCCCTCGTCAGTGGAAGAAGCTGTTCCATCTGGGCCTCCATCTTCATGCTGTTGATCATCTGCGTGTAGAGAATATCGACCTCGTCAAGTCGGTGCTCCATATAGTCCTCAATGATCGCGGAGGAAATCAGTCTCGCACGGTTCATCGTCGGATTCTGCACGGTGTAATGAAACTGCTCTTCCACCGGAATCTGGCGGGAAGCAAAATACTGCCGACCGAGTTCTCCAACCACATAGAGGCGGTGATTCGGATGTTCGCTCATCCACTGCTCTGCCATTTTTAAAACATTGTGGTTGTAAGCACCTGCCATGCCCTTATCACCGGTAATCACAATCAGTCCGCAGATTCGATCCCCGTTTTTCTTCTCCGAACGAGGATCGAAATACGGATGGTGAAGTTCCGGAAGATGGCGCAGGATTCTGTGGATCAAACTCTGGAGCGTGTAGAAATACGGCTCCGTGTCCACAAGCAGTTTCTTACTCTTCGTCAGCTTTGTGGAAGAAATCAGATACATGGCATTTGTGATTTTCCTCGTATCCTGAACACTCTTTATTCGTTCCTGGATTTCTCTCGCGTTTGCCATACTGCCTCCTTAAACTGCTTTGCAAGTTCCACAATCCGTCCGGAAAGCTCATCGCTGAGGACCTTCGTCTCCTCCAGCTCTTTTCCGATCTCCGGGTGTTTCTCGTCAAACCAGGCAAGCAACTGCATCTGAAATTCCTTAATCTGAGAAATCTCCACACTCAGCATCACCCGATGCGTTGCTGTGCAAAGCGTGATCACCTGCTCATGCATCGCAAGCGGTCTTCCAAGAGGCTGTTTGAGCAGTTCCATCAAACGCTTTCCGTATGCAAGCTGTTCCTTCGTCGCATCATCCAGATCGGAGCTGAACTGTGTGAAGACTTCCATCTCACGGTACTGTGCCAGATCGATACGGATGCTTCCGCTCGCCTTCTTCATTGCCTTTGTCTGAGCGGCTCCGCCGACACGGGAAACCGAAAGACCGACGTTGACTGCCGGACGCTGACCGGAGAAGAACAGAGAGCTCTCAAGGAAAATCTGACCATCTGTGATCGAGATCACGTTTGTCGGAATATATGCAGATACATCACCCGCCTGTGTCTCAATGATCGGCAGTGCGGTGATCGATCCCCCGCCAAGCGCATCGTTCAAACGGCTTGAACGCTCAAGCAGACGGGAATGCAGGTAAAAGACATCGCCCGGATATGCCTCACGTCCCGGAGAACGCTCCAAAAGCAGAGACAGTGCACGGTAAGCAACTGCATGCTTTGACAGATCATCGTAAACGATCAGAACATCCTTGCCCTGACGCATGAAGAACTCAGCCATTGCGGTTCCTGCATACGGGGCGATGTACTGCATCGGTGCCGGATCGCTCGCCGTTGATGCCATGACGATCGTGTAATCCATCGCGTCATTCTTCTTCAGCGTGTTGACCAGTTTTGCAACCGTCGAAGCCTTCTGTCCGATTGCGACATAGATACAGATCACATTTTTTCCCTTCTGGTTCAGAATCGTATCCATTGCAATCGAGGTCTTTCCGGTCTGACGATCTCCGATGATCAACTCACGCTGTCCGCGTCCGATTGGGAACATCGAGTCGATCGCGAGAATACCGGTCTCCATCGGAACTCCGACGGACTTTCTTTCCACGATTCCCGGGGCTTCCTCCTCGACCGGAAGATAAGCCTCCTCCTTCGCCGGTCCCATACCGTCAATCGGCTCACCGAGCGCATTCACAACACGACCGAGAAATTCTTTTCCAATCGGGACACCGGCACGCTTCTTTGTCCGCGTCACCTTTGTGCCCTCGACGATCTCCGTATCCTTTCCAAAAAGGATGCAGCCAATCTCATTTTTCCGGATATCCTGAACCATTCCGCGGACTCCGTTTTCAAATATGACAATCTCTCCATACATGGCGTGATCAATGCCGTAGACGATCGCAATGCCGTCGCCGACCCAGATGACGGAGCCGGTCTCCGAAACCAGCCCTGCATGCTCGTCGTAATCTTCAATCTCACCTTTGATGATGGAGATGATTTCCTGAGAACTGATTGTACTCATATCACCAAAACTCCTATCCCGCCACAGCCTGACTCAATTTCTTTAATTTTCCGAGAAGGCTGTAATCGTATTCCACATCTCCGGTCTTCAGGACAAATCCGCCCATCAGCTCCGGGTGAGAAGCCAGACTCAACTGGACTTCCCTCTTTCCATAAGTTTTTTTCAGAAACTGCCGAATGCCTTCCAGTTGCACCTCATCCGGCTCTGTCACATACCAAAGTTCTGCACTCATTACTCCGTCTGCAACTCTTTCACATCTCTCGCAGATATCCATAATCTGTGAAAACTCTGCGATTGCACCGGCATCACAGGCTTTTTTCAGAAATTTGATCATCACACTGGAAAACTCCGGTGTTTTCCAAATTTCCTCTATGATGGCATGTTTCTTTTCTCTCCGGTAAACCGGACTTTGAAGCACCCGCACAAGCTCCGGATTTCGCTCCAGAATCTCGCCGGTCTTTTTTACCATTTCCTGCGGAACTTTAAGCTCATAGAGCACGGTTCCGTATAATCTTGCCTCTTCAGTCATGCTTCTCACCTGATTGACTTAAAAATGCATCGTAACAGTTTCGATCATTCTGCGGACCGCTCTGCTCTGCAAGCAATTTTGCCGTAGCCACCATTGCCAGATCGGCAACGGAAGCCCGCAGGTCGGAGAGCGTTTTTTCCCGCTCCAGCGCAATCGTTCTGTCTGCCTCTTCCATCTTCTTTGTGGCATCGGTCTTTGCCTGTGCGAGAATCCGGTTATACTCCTCGGTTCCTCTCGCCTTTGCCGTTTCCACAATCTTGTCTGCTTCCGCGTCAGCGTTCTGAATCGAAGCCTCGTACTCACGCTTCATTTTCTCAGCTTCCTGCTTCGATCTTGTAGCATCATCGAGATCTCTCTCAACCATCTGCTTTCTCTCTTCCAGGATCGCCTGCATTGGCTTTACAAGGAAATGTCTCATGAAGAAGTAAAGGACTAACAGATTGATGACTGTAAAGGCAATGTTCCAGAAATTGATGTTTAACATTGCGTCTGCCTTTCTTATTCTAACTTTCTTGCTCTGAAAATCGTTGTCTTGCTCTCTTTATTATTTTAAGAACAGAATGATCAGAAGACCGATTACGAAACCGTAAATAGCGGTTGCCTCTGCCAGAGCACATCCAAGAAGAAGTGCCTTTGTGATCTTTCCATCTGCCTCAGGCTGTCTTGCAATGGCATCTACTGCCTTGGAAGTTGCCATTCCAATTCCAAGTCCTGCTCCAATTCCTGTGATAACTGCAACTGCTGCACCGATTGCGATTAATCCTGTCATGATTCTACTCTCCTTTTTGTTCGTATGCGCTCTCAAACGAGTACATGTTCTTGCGTGTTTCTTTTTGTTTTTACTGCCATCGCAATACTTAATCTTACTCGATGGCCTCTTTTATATATAATGATGTGAGGAATACAAAGACATAAGCCTGAATCACTCCATCAAATATATCAAAATAAAAGCTGAACGGCAGTGGTGCCACAAGCGGTACCAGGTATTTGATCAGTGCCATAACTACCACAGCACCAAGCACATTACCAAACAGTCGCATACAAAGCGACAACGGCCGGATAAACAGCTCAAGTACATTGATCGGGGCGATGATCGGGATCGGCTCTGCAAAACTCTTGATCCACCCCTTCACTCCCTTTTTCCGAATTCCTGCGACCTCCACAAGAATGATGCTCATCACGGCAAGTGAGATCGTCACATTCAAATCCTTTGTCGGCGATTTGAATCCCAGAAGTCCGATCATATTGGCAATTCCTATGTAGAGAACCACGGTGATCAGATACGGAATATAATCCGTCCCCTCTTTTCCAAGAAGCTCCTCGAAAAAATTCCAGATGAAAGTGAATCCACTTTCAAGCACCGCCTGTTTCGTTCCGATCTTTCTGACCTTCAATCCGTGAACGAGAATCAGCGTTGCAACCATCATGATTCCCATAATGATCCACGTCACTGCCACCGACTCAAGGACATCAATTCCGCCAAAAATCGGAATGGTAAATGCCACCTGACAGTTCAGTTCTTCCATCAGGGAATCAACAAGTCCATCCATAACCGCTTCCCCCTTTCCTCCTTATGTATTTTAAACACTCATCAAAGCCAAAAGCCGACCGATATTAAGTTTTGTTCGGAAGAAATTCTGTCATTCCTCTGGTGTCATCTCCACGATGTCGTTCCTATGCTGTCTCTTCTTTTCTTCCAAACGCTTAATTTCCATCGGCTCTGCTTATTATAATCATTTAATTTTATAATTTCAAATATGGAATTGTTATGAATTCATAACTTTCATGTTATTAACCTAAAAATGGCTGAAATATATTTCATTATCTTTTTCCATTTTTGGAAGCTTTTTTTCTTCACTCTCTCAAAAATTTATGCTTTCTTTATTAAAAAAAAAGAAATCGACCGAAACCGATTCCTTTTTTTAATGAAATTTTAGGAAAATTAACCAAAGCGGGATGGTGACCTTTCTTATGTCGCAATTTTTCCTTAAATTAGAATATTCTGAAAATTATATCTTTATCTCTGCAAGTTTGTGTCATTCGACTTCATAATCCGCAGAATTTCTGCTTCATTCACGACATTGAAGTCATGCTGAATCATCAACTTCATGACGCTTCCTGCAATCGCAAAGTCAATCATCTTCTGAGGTGTAAATCCATTCACAAGACCGTGAAGCAGAGCTCCGGCAAACGCATCTCCAGCTCCTACTGCTTCAAGACTGTGTACCGTATGAACCGGAGTTTCAAAAAACGTATCGCCAGTCAGATAGATTCCCATCCAGTCTCCATCCTCCACGGTATGCATATTTCGCAGAACACTTGCAACTGCATGGCAATTCGGATAACGCTCCATGATCTCCTTCATTCCACGCTTATAAGTGTCAATCTGGTCAATTCCGTGCGCCATATCACCGTCAAAGGCATGAATTCCAAGCGAGGACTCAAAATCCTCATCATTGGCGATACAGATCGTCACATCCTTCATTAACTCTCCCATCACCTGCTGGGCGCGTTCACTGCTCCACATCTTTGAGCGGTAATTCAAGTCACAGACAACCTCAATTCCTCGCTCGGTGCAGACTTTCAGAGCATTCTTAACCGCCTGATGCACAGACTCACTGACTGCCGGAGTTACACCCGAAAAGTAAAAGACATCCACATCCGCAAGCAGAGTCTCCCAGTCAAACTCTCTCGCCTCTGCCATAGAAAATGCACTGTACTCTCGATCATAGACCACATTCGTCGGACGAATATCACTGCCCTTCTCAAAATAATAGATACCAAGACGTTTTCCGCCCCTCACAACACGGGAGGTATCAACTCCAAAACGGCGCAGTTCCCCGAGAGCCGCCATTCCCACCGGATTGTCCGGCAACTTTGTCACAAAATGCACCGGATCCTCAAACATCGCAAGCGACGCTGACACATTCGCCTCCGCCCCGCCATAGCTCGCCTCAAACTCATCCGCCTGTACAATCCGCAGATGTTCCGGGGTCTTTAAACGAAGCATAATCTCTCCAAATGCGAGTACTTTCTTTTTCTTTTCCATTCTTCTCATTCCTTCCGAACGCATTCAATACCTGTTCGATTCGTATTTTCAGTTATTGTTCACGCTTTGCGCAAACAATAACCGATTTTGCCGATGCTTCGCATTCCAAATCGGCAAAATCTGCTACCACTACTGTATTTTACGGCATTTTCAGTTCAGAAAATGCCTACCCGTGAACAGTAACATTTTCCGCATCCATTATAGCATGAATTCATATTTTTTTCTACGAACCATAATATGGTTATCTCCCAGATCGATTTTTAATAGTTGGAAAAATGATAGAGGCTAAAAACAAATTACACATATAAAGCAAAATGGATGTGTAATGCTTGAAGATAATGTAGCAAAGGCTCCGGCAGTGGGAAAGTCGATGCAAACCCGTGTGAGACGTAGCGTATCACGGAAGCGCCAGTGACGCTTCCGCTGATTTACCCGGAGCGAGAGCGCGTTTGCATGACTTATCCAGCTGTCGGAGCCGTACCAGACGCCGCAGAAGCTCACTGACCGCCATCATGCACACTGCACTTCCATGCTGGTTATCTCGCATCTGCACTTCACTCACATAGTACTCAGGTTTTCCAGTCCGGTCTTTGCGGTTATGCGGATCAGGTCCCGCTCCAAGTCCGGCACTTGCACAGATTCCATACAGATGCAGACCATCATCCTCTCGCTTTAAATAGGAAGTCCGAATTCCTTCCAGAATCCGCTCTCCCTCCGCTCCAAGATCTGAACGGAGAATTCCAAGTCTTGCACCTTTCATCAGCGCATAGGCAACCATCGCACTTCCAGAAGTCTCTAAATAGTTTCCCTCAAGTTCCGCGTAGTCTACACTCTGATAGAACATTCCCGTCTTCTGATCCTGATAGAGAAGAATTCCCTCGACGGCACGCTCAAGAAGTTCTCGTAGCTCTTCTGCACGCCCAGTACGACCTTTTGCAAGCTCATAGACATCGCAGAGTGCCATCAGATACCATCCCTCCGCGCGAAGCCAGACTCCCGGGCTTCTTCCAGTCTCAGGATCTGCCCAGTCCGCCTTTTTGCTCACATCACAACCATGCACATAGAGCTTTTTCTTTTCATCCCAGAGCAGACGGTGCGCACTCTCAAACTGGTCAATGATATCATCCCAGCGATCATCCCCATTTTCCGCAATCGTCTTTGCATAAAACGGCATCGCCATGTAGAGTCCATCGAGCCAGACCTGATTCGGATAAATGTCCTTATGCCAGAAATTTCCAGTCTCCGTTCTCGGATAATGCTTCAAAGACTCATACGCGCACTCCACTGCAACCGCATATTTCGAGTCCGGATCGCCCGTGAGATCCCGCAAAATTCTGAGCGACTTTCCAAAACTGATCTTGTCGATGTTGTTCTCGCCCTCTTTCCAGTTGGCAACCGTTCCATCTTCCGCCATCAGCCAGTGTGCCTGATTTACAAGAAATGCATCCCACTCTGGATCTCCCGTCGCCTCTGCAAGATCATGTGCTCCAATCACACACAGATCATCCTTGTAATTCCACACTTTCTCGCTCAAAAATTTCGGAAATTCCTGCCCCAGATACTGCCTGAAATACTCCAGCCACATTTCCTCCATATCTTGCCTTCTCCTTTCTGCACTTCTACTTCCACTTATGCATTTACACACTTACACACTCACACTTACGCACTCACTCACTTACACACTCACTTACACTTATTACCTGTACTCCGCGCCTCTGAATTTACTCGATACTCGGCATTTATATTCCGGCAAAATCAGCCACACGATTCAAAATTACTGCGGTCTCCCGCTCCGTGACCGGCTCAAGCGGGCGGAAACATCCAGCTTTGTCAAGCTCCATAAATCCAAAATACAGAGCTCTTGCAACGTTTGTTCCATAATTGTTATCAACGCTTGCGACATCCTCGCAAACCGGCATCGTGCTTGATGCATTCCGATAATTGACTCCGCATGCCTGCATCGCAACAGTCGCCATCTCCTGTCGGCTGACTGTGCCATCCGGCTTGAGACTTCCGTCTTTCTCCATCTTTAAAAATCCCTGGCGAAGTGCCGTCTCAAGGCAGGAGGAAGCCTCAGCTTTCGCAACTTTTTCCGTTGATTTCGATGATTTCATTGATTCCGTCGATTCCGATGATTCCGATGAGTGCTCTGCAGGCTCCAGCTCCTTCTCATCCTCCGCTTCCATTAACGGGATCATCATCTTCGCAAGTTTTTCTCTTGTGACCGGTCGCGCAGAAAGCGGCTGAATCTTCTCAAGCATGCCTCTGCACCACAGTCGTCTGCTCACATCAGCATCTGACTTCGCACCTGCATGATCAGACGCCCCAGCTTCTACATCTGCATCCATTTCTAAACTTGCATCTGTATCCGCGAAATCTCTCGCCTCACCAGCGCCCGGAAGCACTCGGTAGACAATACTTTCTTCTATATTATTCTGGCTGTCCGCCACTGACACCTGAACCTCACAGGCATCCGCCGGAATCTCTGCCGTCTGATTGCCCTCAAGCGCCTTCCAGATTCCATCTGCTCCACAATACTTCCATGTGAACTTGCACTCGCCAACTCCATCGCAGAGTTCCGCCTCCGCATGGCACAGCTCGCCTGCCCGCGGAACATCCGTGATTCTGACGCTGATCGGACGCGGAAAATGACTTCCGTTGATCACAACATTCTCGACAACCGGATCGCTCCAGTTCATACAGCGAATCTTCTTCTTCGCCCCGTCAATCACAATGTTCTTGAGCACAAGCCCAGTGATCGGCACCTCATCAAAGGCCTCGAGGAAAATTCCGTAATCTCCACCATGCGCCGTGATGTTCTCGATTCGGATATTCCGAAAGACCGGCAGATACTCGCCATTTCTTCCATCCTCATAAAGCATCGTTCCGTGAACCGCTGCGCCGTGCACATGATCCATCACACTGTCCGCAAGAATGATCTCCTCAACCATTCCCCCGCGTTTCGCATTCGTTTTAAGCCGAAGCGCATACGTCAGATTCGGACTGCTGAAACGATTGTTCATCGCAAGCACATGGCGGATTCCTCCACTCATCTCACTTCCGAGAGCAACTCCGCCGTGACCATCCGCAAACTCATTGTTCTCGATCAGAACATACTCGCACGCCTTGTTCGCAATTCGTCCGTCCCGATCTCTACCGGATTTTAAACTGATGCAATCGTCTCCGGTGTCAAACCGACAGTTCTTGATATGTACGCCACTGCAGCTCTCCGGATCACAGCCATCGTTGTTTGCCCCGTGGCTCGACATTGTGACTCCATCGACAGTCAGGCTCTCACACATGACCGGATTGAGTTGCCACATCGGGCTGTTCTTTAACGTAAATCCCTGAAGCAGAACGCGCTTACAACGGATCGGCTGTACAAAGTTCGGGCGCAGGAAATGACCATCGCCAAATACTCGCTCCTCAATCGGAGTGCCGTTCTCGTTCATCACACGCAGAGCCTTTCGATCCTCCAACTGCATATCTCTGCGGTTGCTCGACCACGCATCCTCGACCTGGTGATGCCAGTTCCACCAGTGCTCCCGATCTGCCCCTCCGTCGAGAATTCCGCATCCTGTAACGGCAATATCATGAGCGTCACATGCATAGATCAAGGAACTAAAATTGTAGCATGGTGTTGCCTCCCAATGCGAAAACACCAGCGGATAGTGAAGAGAAACCTCCTCATTCACAAATTTCAGCACAGTGTCTGCACTCTCTAAATGAAGTTCCACTCCACTTTTCAAATGCAAAGCCCCTGTCCGGTAAGACCCCGACGGAATCACAATCCGTCCACCGCCACACTCACTGACTGTATCAATGGCTTTTTGCAGAAATACAGTCTGAATTTTTTCTGAGTTCGGAACTACGCCGAACTCCTGCACCGAATAACTTCTGTCCGCAATGACCGGCAATTCCATACGGCTCAGAATTTCCTCTCTCAGCTGTAATTTTTCCATGGAATGTCTCCTTCTCTTTCTTATTTATTTCTGGTTATGAACGTCATTCAAATCATTTGAATCATCCTGTTAAGATAAGACTCCAGATTTTCCCCATGCCACTGGTGTCCACCCTCACAGATTTCATGAATCAAACGTTCCTCTGCTCCGTACCACCGATAAGCGCTTCGAACAATCTCCACCTGTTCCCGCACGTTTTCAAGTCCGCGCGGTCCATTCAGGCGATCATCCCTACAAGACTGAATCCAGAGCGGACGAGGCGCAATCAGAGATGCGATATCCCCCATATCGAGATACTCCCAGAGATGTGGAACATAGTTGCACGAACAGTTGCGATTCAGGGACAGAAGCGAATCCCGGTATCCATAGAGATATCCGCTGATCACGACAAGATCGATCCGATCATCGAAAGCCGAAAGCCAGAGCGTCTGCATCCCACCACCGGAAAATCCAAGACAGCCAATGTGATCCGTATCCCAGTCTCCGCGCGCGCTCAAATAATCGATCGCCCTCATCAGATCCCAGGTCAACATTCCGGCGACCGGAATCCCGAGCGGTTCTCCCATATGCGCGAGCCAGTAACAATCTCCGCGCAGGGCAAGCTCCGGATTTCTCGTATCTGCCAGCTCCTCTCTTCGCTCACCAAATCCCCGGCAGTCCGGACAGACTGCGACAAATCCGAGTTTTGCCAACTGCATCCCGTAATCATAGTGATACTGTTCAATCTTTTGGTTCACCAAATTGTACTCTGAGACACCCGAAACGCTGTATTTTCCGCCCCCATTATGACCAGGAGGGCATAAAAAGAGCCGGGTGCTGGCGTCCGCATCTGCAGGAATCAGCAGATACATGGACATCCACACATCCGGCTCAACCTGAATCCGTACATGTTCTCTCCGTATTCCATCCGGCAATGTTTTTTGTTCTTCCATAACCGGATCTAAGGAAGATTTCTCCATCTTATCCAGACCGAAGAGCTTATAAAGAAGCTCTCTGGTCTGAATTTTCCATGTCTCAAATTCCTCTCTGCCACTTCCCTGAAAATAGGATTTTCTGGCATAACGGTCAAACTTTCTGAGCATGGACGGAAGAGTCGCATAACAGGCATCAATCAGAGGAAACTCCTTCCGATCAATATTTTCAGTCATCATTTACCTCGTTCTGAGCACTTGCTACTGCCATCTTTTTCTTATTCTTCAGATGATCAGACAGGAACGGCCAAACTACGCAGAATACAGAAACAATCAGCAGAACTGCGGAAATCGGTCTGGTGAAGAACGGTGCATAGCTTCCATGTGCATAGCTGATTCCCTGACGGAAGTAACGCTCCAGCTTGCTTGAAAGGATGAACGCAAGTACAAGTGGGGAGGTCGGAAGACCGGATACGCTCATGAAGATTGCAAGGAAGCAGAGTGCCAGCATCACATAGATGTTGAACATTGTATTGGAGATTCCGTAACCGCCGATGTAGCAGATTACAAGAATTACCGTGTAAAGGTAGTGATACGGAACTTTCAGGATGTACGGGAACCAACGCTTTGTCAGGATCTGAATCAGGTAGGTGATGATTGCAGCTACCATAACACAGGCGAAGATCAGCATTGCCAGATCCGGCTGTTCAGTCATGAACAGAGGACCTGCCTGAAGACCGTGAATCGTCAGACCTGCAATCAGCATTGCGGTGATTCCATCTCCCGGAATTCCGAGCGCCATCATCGGGATCAGTGCACCACCGAGGGAAGCATTGTTTGCAGTCTCAGAAGCCCACACACCTGCCGGATTTCCTTTTCCGAAGCTGTCCGGATCTTTGCTGATGCTCTTTGCGTATCCATAAGCAACCATGTTGGAGATACCAGATCCCATTCCCGGAAGGAAACCGATCCAGAGTCCGGAAGCGAAAGCAAACGCGATCGTCTTGATGTTCTCAATGATATCCTTAAAGCTAACACCAAGCCCCTTCATGTTTCCGACATTTGCGTCCGGCATCTTTGCCTCACCGCGGGCAGAGTCACGGATGATCTGGCACATTGCAAACATACCAAGCATCTGTGCAACCGTGCTGATTCCACCGGAGAGGTAGGTGTTTCCAAATGTAAAACGGGTAGCTCCGTTGATCGGGTCCATACCGATGCATCCCATCAGCAGTCCGATTCCGGCAGCCATGATTCCCTTGAAGATGTTTCCCTTTGACAGGGATGCAACCAGAGTGATTGCACAGAAGCACAGGGAGAAGTACTCCCACGGTCCAAGATGAAGCGCAAACTCTGCGATCACCGGGGAAAGCACCGTAGCGAGAGCCACGGAACCGACGGTTCCGATGAAGGAAGCGGTCATACCGATTCCAAGTGCCTTTCCTGCCTGACCGTTCTTCGTCATCGGGAAGCCGTCAAAACAGGTTGCAATTGCGGAAGATGATCCCGGAATACCGATCAGAACCGCCGAGATGAATGTTCCGGAAACGCCTCCGATCCAGATCGCCAGAAGCAGCACAAATGAAGTTTCTGTGGAAAGTCCGAATGTCACCGGAAGCAGCAGCGCAATACCGAGTGTAGCAGACAGTCCCGGGATCGCACCGAAGACAATTCCCAGTGCAACCATCGCGATGATCAGCACCAGATGAAGCGGCTGAAGACAGATCATCAACGCGTTTATGTATTCTGCCATGATTGTTCCTCCTCCATAGTCAATCAATAGTCAATAAAAAGCTAATCAAAAGTTAATCAAATCAATCATTTTTAAACTTTTTCAAACATTCATATCCATACAGCAATATCAGGAAAACAGAATTCCTGCCGGAAGTTTTACCTGGAATCCAAACACAAACATTGCATACAGACCAGCCGTTACCAGCAGGGCAATGAGAATGGACGGAAGCAGTTTCACTTCACTGTTGCCTTTCAGATCATAGATAAAGACAACTGTCGCAAACGGGGTTGTGATCAGAAAGCCTAACCAGGTCATTGCAATCGCGTAGATCACAAGGTATGCAAAGCTTCTGCTGATCTTTAACACGCCGCCCTTTGGAAAATACGGTTTTTCCTCAATCGCGCGCTCTTTCACGCCTTTGATGATCAGTGCAATGGAACTCATCGCAATCAGGACAAGTGCCACATACGGCAAAAGTCTCGGTCCCGGCTCAAGCAGTTTTGCCGGCTGTTTTACAGACTGTGTCATAAAGAAGAAAAATGCACAGCCGATCAGTCCCACGATTCCGGTCACGGTATCTCTCCGCATCTTCATAATCCGATAATCTCCTCTCGTATTCCTCTCTTTTAAAATGTCCCGGGAGGTTTTTGACTTCCCAGGACATTCGTCGTACATTCTTATGTCGTAACAAATCTCAAATCGTTACTCCTGAACAAACATATCCAGATCTTTTGCGATCTCAACGAACTGAGCATACTCGTCGTCACGGATCTTCTTGGACTCCTCAAGATCATGCCAACCCGGAATGTTTCCGATTCCTGCGATGCCCTCGTTTACGGTCGGATCTTCCACAACTGCCTTCATTGCCTCGTTCATGTTCTTGACCATCGTCTCGTCCATGCCAGCCGGTCCTAACAGATAGTGGTAAACGGACAGGGTGCAGTCTTCAAATCCCTGCTCCTGCAGAGTCTTGTAGTTGTCCGGCAGTTCCTCCGGATACTCAGAGATCGTCACACCGTCAGAAGATACGGTACCGATAACTTTCAGCTTTCCAGCTTTCTCATACTCCGCTGCGTTTCCGACATTGACAACACCGATATCGATGAAACCACCTGCTAAGTTGGTCAGACGATCGGACTCAGATGCACACTCTACGGAGTTTAACTCAATTCCAGTCTTCTCAGTCAGCATACCGAAGAGGAAGGTGTTTGCTCCTGCTGCTGGCATACCTGCGTTTAACTCGCCCGGATGAGCCTTTGCGTAGTCAACGAAACCTGCGAAATCATCATACGGAGCATCTGCCGGTACTGCCAGGGTGGAGAAACCGTTATCCTGAAGGCAGGCAATCAGGGTGAAGTCCTTGATCGGGTTTGCCTCAGAGTTTCCGGTGATGTACTGGATGTTCAGTGCGGAGGTTGCTACGGTCAGAGTCGTTCCATCCGGCTTTGCGGACGCTACGGTCTGATGACCAACGGTGTTGCTGTCGTAGTTGGTTACGGTTGTCTTTAAACCGTACAGACGATTGAGTCCCTCGCTGTAATAACGGATTCCCAAGTCAGAACCACCACCTGCTTTACCCGGAACAACAAGAGTGATTGTCTCATTCTTCGGGAAACCGATGTCGCCTGCGTCTGCAACTGCACTTCCCTCTGCTGCCGTGCTTGCTGCTGCGCTGTCCGCTGCCGGCGCATCTGTCTTATCTGCCTTGCTGCATGCAGTTGTTGCTACCATTGCAACTGCCATAACGCCCGCCATCAAGATATGACTCCATTTTTTCTTCATAACATTCTCTCTCCTTATTTTGTTTTTTCTTACCCCAAAGTTCATCACAGGTGATCTACCAATTTTGACACATTGTTCTATTCCAAGAAAGTTTTGTCCTGATTTTTTATCTGTTTTTCAGGTTTTCTTGTCTCTCTGTGTCCTTACAATGAGATTATATTACAATTATTGAGATTTTACAAAACCCAATTTTTTATAGTACACATACCACTTTAGTTAATTTCAAGTGTTTGTAAAAATAACTTTCCCATCATAGATAAATAGAAAGCATCATAAATCGCCCACGATGACCATCCCAGGATGAGCATTCCCAAAAGAGAACGTGTTTTTGCACATTTTCTCAGTTTCCTATGAAATAAAAAAAGACAACCGGCACAGATTTGAGGACAACGAAAATCGATGTAGTCAAACCGTAGTCAGTTGTCATTTTTTATCTTGCGCGAAGTCTGCAAACCCTTATTTTATGCGGGTTAACTGGCAGACTGTTTCTATCCCCGCAGTTGCCGGAAACATATCGACGCAGCAGCTTCTCTCCACCCGGTAACCTGCGGCGAGGAAACTTTCCAAGTCTCTTGCAAGGCTCGTCGGCTTGCAGGAAATGTAGATGATCCGGTCAACGTTGTAATCAATGATTCGTCCAATCGCCTTCGGATGGATGCCATCGCGCGGAGGATCAAGCACAATCAGATCCGGCTTGTCCGTGATCTCACCGATGACCTTCAGCACGTCTCCGGCAATGAAATCGCAGTTGGAAAGTCCATTGAGAGCCGCATTCTCCTTCGCAGCCCCGACTGCTTCCTCCACGATCTCAACACCGATCACATGAGCTGCAACCGGAGCAATGACCTGCGCGATCGTTCCGGTTCCGCTGTAGAGATCAAAGATCACCTTATCCTTCGTCTCGCCGACGTAAGAGCGCGCGGTATCATAGAGCACCTCTGCGCCGAGAGAATTCGTCTGGAAGAAGGAGAACGGCGTGATTCGAAACTTCAGTCCTAAAATCTCCTCATAGAAATAGTCCTGTCCATACAAAATCGTCGTCTCATCGCTCTGGACCACATCCGCAAGACTGTCATTGAGGATATGTAAGATTCCGGCAAAAGCCCCCTCAAGCTTCAGCGCAAGCAGAGCCTCCTTCCAGCCCTCAAGAAGCGTTTCCTGTGCTTCCGGAAGCGTCTCCGTCTGACCGGAAGTCACGAGTGCAACAAGAATCTCTCCGGTCTTCACGGCACGGCGCACAAGAAGATGGCGCAGATATCCCGTATGCTGAAGCTTCTTGTGGAAACCAACCTGTTTCTCTGCAAAATAGTGAAGCGTTGTTCCAAGGATCTGGTTGAAATCCGGATGCACAATCCGGCAGTCCGTCGTCGTCACAATATCATAGAAACTTCCTCTCTTGTGCATTCCAAGCGCAAGCGGTCCATCCTTGTACTCATCACCGAATGAAAACTCCATCTTGTTGCGGTAGCCATCCTGAATCGGGCTTCCCTTGATCCCCTCAAATCCGTACTGATCCACTCCGCAAACCGGATCAAGCAGTTTCTTTACCTGCTCTTCCTTGATCTTAAGCTGCTCCTCATACGGAAGACTCTGGTAGAGACAGCCTCCGCACACGCCAAAATGCGGGCAGACATTCTCCTTCTTCTCTAACGGAGACGGCTCCACAACCTCAAGGAGGCGTCCCTCGCAGCGTCCGCCCTTCTTCTTATTGATCACACCGCGCACCTTCTGCCCCGGAATCGTATTCTTTACCGCAACACGCTCTCCATCTACAAAGCCGACTCCCTTGTTCGGAAAATCCACCCGTTCAATAACCGCCTCAAAAAATTCTCCTTTTTTCACTCTGCTCTCCTTATCTTATTTCATCTCATCTTATCTTATTTCATTTTATCTTATCTCGTTTTATCTATCTCAGCTCAGTTTTATCTTCTTAGTCATCTGGTCGTCGATCTTGATGCGTCTTTCTCATTTTTGTAGAAGCAAAAATATAACCTCTGCACACACATCACCGACTCAGTTTCCGTGTATACAACAAAATGAGCGTGCCTCAAACCAGCAAGGCACGCCCGGCATTTTCCTATACGCTGACGGATTCTCGATTCCTTCTCGATGGAGTTCCTATCGATCATCGATTATTTCGTCTTCTCGTCCTTCTCATCCTCATCCTCGAAGAAATCATCGTCAAAGTCATCATCGAAATCATCCTCGAAGTCTTCCAGATAATCCGGAGTAAAGAAACGGTAAACTCCATACGCAATCGCTGCTACTGCCGCTACTGCTCCGATAATTGCCAATGCCCAGAGAATAAAAGTTTTCTTCTTCTCCTCTTCTTCCTTTCTATGCAGGAACTCGTTCAGCTTTGTAGAATTCATGATCTCCTCTACGCGGCTCATGGCATCTTTGCTCATGGTATCGAATCTGTTCATAGGTTCACGTCCTTTCTGTCATTGTGGTGAGACATAGATGTCTGACCCATTGATAATAAGTATATCATCTTTTGCATGTTTTTACTATCCCATTCAAAAGATTTTCCTGATACTTTTTTTCGTGCCTAAACTTTCTGAAGTTTTGCAAAGGAGGCAAACATCTTTTTCTCCCCGACTTTGTCAAAGTTTACCCTGACCTCAAAGTCTCTTCCACCGTCCTGAACACTCATAACGGTTCCCTCACCAAATTTGATATGGCGCACCCGGTCTCCCGGACCGTAATCCAGAGAACCTACCTTCTCCACGGTAAATGCCTTTCCAAATGCCGGAACTGCCGGTGTGGATTTCATGCCGAACTTGCTGACACCGAGCTGTCCCTGACGCTGTTTCCATGACGGCTCCGTCGGCTTTGCCTGCTCATTCCTGCGTTCATAAGTGTTCTTCTGCTCTTTCTCGATCAGCTCCGGCGGAATCTCATCCACGAAACGGCTGACTTTTGCAAAACGAGTCTCTCCATTCACCATACGGCGACGTGCCCCTGTCAGCACGAGACGCTCTTTTGCACGGGTGATTCCCACATAAGCAAGTCGTCTCTCTTCCTCGAGATCTGCCCGATCATCCGAGAAGATTGCCATCGAACTCGGGAAAAGTCCATCTTCCATTCCACTCAAGTAGACAACCGGGAACTCGAGTCCCTTTGCGCTGTGAAGCGTCATCAGCGTCACACGGTTCTCCGAATCATCCATCTGGTCAATGTCTGCGACAAGTGCCACCTGCTCCAAAAATTCATCGAGCGTCGGATGTTCCTGATTATCCCAGTAATCTACCGCTTTGCTGACAAGTTCATCGATGTTTTCTAAACGAGTCTGAGCTTCAATCTCGCCCTCCGCCTTGAGTTCCTCCCGATATCCCGTCTTTTCCAGAATCGCCTCAATCAGCTCTTTGAGATCCGATCCCCCCTGAAGCATCTGGCGAAACTCCTCAATCTGTGATACAAATGCCTGAAACTTTCCCGCTGATTTTGCAAGTCCCGGAACTGCCAGAGCGCGCACGCACGCCTCATAGAATCCCAATCCCTGCTCGGATGCCCATGCCGTCACCTTCGCAATCGATGCCGCTCCGATTCCACGTTTCGGCACATTGATGATTCTCTGCACCGCAAGATCATCTCTGCCGTTCGCAATCGTCTTTAAATAAGAAAGAATGTCCTTGATCTCTTTTCTCTGATAGAAGTTGATTCCACCCACCAGACGGTAAGGCACATTGTGAGAAATGCATTTTTCCTCGATCAGACGGGACTGTGCATTCGTGCGGTAGAGCACGGCATAATCCTGAAACGGTCTGCCGTCCTTGAGGATATCATTGACGATTCCCTCTGCCTCCTCATACGCCTGATCGTAATGGCGGAACACAACCGGGACACCATCGCCGTTTGCCGTCCAAAGCGTCTTATCTTTTCGTCCCTTGTTGTTTCGGATCACTGCATTTGCTGCATCGAGGATGTGCATCGTGGAGCGGTAATTCTGCTCAAGTTTAATGACTCTTGCGTCCGGAAATGCCTCCTCAAAACCGAGAATGTTCTGGATGTTTGCCCCGCGGAAGCGATAGATCGACTGATCGTCATCACCCACCACGCAGAGATTCTTATACTTATTCGCAAGCAGATGAATCAAGACAAACTGTGCGGTGTTCGTATCCTGGTACTCATCTACCATGATATAGCGGAAACGCTCCTGATAATAATCGAGAACCTCGGCATCTGTCCGGAACAAATCAACCGTCTTAAAGATCAGATCATCGAAGTCGAGCGCATTGTTTTTCTTGAGCTCCTCCTGATAGAGCTGATAGACTTCCGCAATCTTCTTCTCTCTCCAGTCTCCGCCAGCATTCTCAAGAAACTGCTTCGGATCGATAAGCTCATTCTTCGCCGAGGAAATTGCCGACATCACTGCTCTCTCCCGAAACTGTTTCGGATCGAGCTCCATACGTTTCAAGATCCGCTTCATTACCGTCTTCTGATCATCGGTATCATAGATGCTAAAATTGCTCTCATAGCCGATGCGATCGATAAAACGGCGCAAAATCCGCACGCAGGAAGAGTGGAACGTGCTGACCCAGACACTCTCCGGGCAGAACTCCACCAGTTTATCAACACGCTCACGCATCTCACCGGCAGCCTTATTCGTAAACGTGATTGCCAGAATATTCCACGGATTTACTTCTTTTTCTTCTATCAAATATGCAATACGGTGTGTCAGCACTCTGGTTTTTCCTGATCCAGCGCCTGCCAACACAAGAAGCGGTCCTTCTGTACAAAAGACCGCTTCTTTCTGCATAGAATTTAAGGTATCATAAATTGCCATTGTATTTTTGTCCTGTCCTTCCCATTTGTTACCGCTCATTATAGCATAAACTTAAGGCAGGTGCAATTCTTATGATCGATCGGTTGATCTGGCTGGCCGGCACAAAAGCTGAGCAGAATCGTGCGCCAGATCTGTCTGCACAAACGACACTGCAAACGTCTGTGCAGACATCCGCTTGAACTTATGATGCAATCTGTGGGATGCCCGAGTTTTCAGAATTTTCCTCATTTTCCGGCTCATCCACTTCTCCCGGACATTTCTGCTGTTCTCCGGATCCCCGACAGAGCATCTCTCTCAAATCATCGAGGGAAAGATTCTGATTCTCCAAAAGTTCATTTACCTGACGGAATTTTTCCATCAAAATCTGATCCTGAATCTTTGATGCCCTCTCTTTCATGGTTTCCAGACAACTCTCATACTGTTCAATCGATGCATATGTCTGGGCAAGTTCATCCTCATATCTTTCCAGCGGGGTCCTGCGCGCCCGTCTTGCCATATCTGTTCCCTCCTTGGAATGTTTATTCTTTTCTGCTTTTCCCGGCATGTCCGCCCTTTGAGCCGCAAAACCATTTTTCTCGCCTGGTTCCGCTCTTCGCTCTCATTTTCCCTGAACTTCCTGTAGTGCTATCTTTTATTATAAATATATGGAATCATTGTAAAATTTATGCACATAAAAAGGCGATGGCACAAAGATTTCATCTTCAAAATTAAATTTTTAGTATCATTTTAGTATCAAAAAGGCTTAACTATATGGAGTTTTTCCCGTAGTTGAGCCTTTTCTACTTGTCATCTGGTTTTCGATACTATATAATAGAGCAAGAGGTGAAAATATGAAAACGAACGAAGAACGCTTAACAGACATTTTAAATCGCCTGGATTCCATCTCTTATATCAAACTGGATCGCATCCCGGAAATTGACCTGTACATGGATCAGGTCACCAGTTTTATGGAAGAGCATTTGAAGAAAGCTAAGAGAAATCCGGAGGATAAAGCGCTGACCAAGACGATGATCAACAATTATGCAAAAAATAATTTGCTTCCTCCTCCTGTCAAAAAGAAATACACAAAAGAGCACATGATTATGCTGCTCTTCATCTATTATTATAAAAATCTGCTGTCCATCAGTGATATTGAACAGCTCTTTGCCCCCATCACGCAAAAGCACTTTAAGGAAAAGGAGTCTCCGCTTCTGAGCCAGATCTATGAGGAAGTATTCTCCCTTGAGGACGAACAGATGGAACGCCTAAAAGAGGACGTCACTGCCAAGTTTGAGGCAGCCTGTGAAACCTTCCCGGATGCAGGGGAAGATCAGGATTACTTGAGACTTTTTGCCTTTATCAGTGAACTTTCTTTTGATGTCTATCTGAAGAAGCAGATGATTGAGACAATCATCGACCAGCTTCGCGCAGAAGATGCCTCAAAACCAGGCGACCGCAGAAAACGATGACGCACGAATTTGCGCGATTCTTTCCACGTCTAAAGAAGTGCAAATTTCACGCTTAGCTTGTAATCATTGTAATTAAAACAAACGAAAAGTCCCATATCCACCACTGACCACTGCCGTCGTGTGAATATGGGACTTTCATCTTTTTATCATTTTTTCTTGTTTTTCCAACAATCTTTTAAAAAGCGTTTTAAGCTCTCCATTTACAGGGAATGAGGCTACTCCTCATTCTCCTTTTCTTTCTGCTCTGCCATTCTTGAAAATACCATGTCATAGCCGTCGCTTCCGTAATTGAGTGAGCGGTTTACCCGGCTGATTGTCGCAGTCGACGCTCCGGTCTTCTCCGCAATCTCTAAATACGTTTTCTTCTCTCTGAGCATCTTTGCCACCTCATAGCGCTGTGACAGAGACAAGAGCTCATTTACCGTGCAAACATCCTCAAAAAAGCGATAACACTCTTCCGGTGTCTTAAGTGTCAGAATCGCCCGGAACAGATCATCCACTTCTTCATTTCTGATCTTCTTATTCATGAAAATTTCCCTTCTTTATCCATCTCGCCTGAGTCTGTATCAAAACTTTCATCTGCCCATCTTCTCATGACTTCTCATTCATCTTTCTTCTTCCTCTGAGCCTGTAAAAGAATACCACTCAAGCGGTTTTCGCTGCTTTTATCAGTTTATCACAGTAAATTTATAAAGTCTATACCTCTATGAAAAAATTACAAATCAAACTTTTTTTGCTGCTTTGGCTGACTCATTTTTTCCACACCTGCAAAACAAGCGAAAAACTTTCTAAAGTAAGAACTTCTCCACCACCTGTGCCACACCGTCGTCGTTATTGGAGAGCGTCACGTAGTCTGCGGCATTGCGCACCGGAAGCACGGCATTTGCCATCGCCACACCGAGCCCTGCGAACTGAATCATCGACAGATCATTGTAGCCATCTCCGCAGGCAATCATCTCTTCCCGGTCCATTCCGAGCGCATGAAGCAGCTGGTCAAGAGACTGTGCCTTGTCAATTCCCTTCGGCAGAATCTCAAGGAAGAACGGTTCTGAACGATAAACGCTGAAATTCTTTCCAAGCGCCGCTTTCACCTTTCCCTCAACGGTTGCAAGATAATCCCCGTCATCGAGCATGATGAACTTCGGGACAGCAAAATTCATATATTCCCCGAGATTTTCAATTTTTTTCAGTTTCAAATGATTGATGGCTGACTCAATCTTCGCATACTGGTTCGCCGGATTATTCGTGATGATCCACGCATCCTGATAGGTCAGAATGTCCACACCCTCCTCCTGCGCCAGATTGACAATCCGCTGATTGGATTCTACCGGAAGCCTCTTCTGGAAAACAATCTCCCTCGTGCTGCAGTCCATGATGATTCCGCCGTTGAAAGAAAGGATAAATCCGCCATATTTTTCAAGTTCAAGCTGTTCTGCAAGCGGCATCACTCCGTAAGTCGGACGTCCGGAGGCAAGCACAACCTTCTTGCCCCGCTTCTGCGCCTCCATCAGCGCACGTAGCGTCCTCGGCGTAATTACCTTGTCCCGGTTTGTCAGTGTTCCATCCAGATCCAATACGATCATCTTGTAGTTGTTCATAAAATTCTTCCCCTAGCTGTAGCATTTTCTTTCACAAATATCTACCCTGTATTGTACCATGATTTTTGGTTTTTGTCATTTACATACGCAAAGCACCTCTCCACAACCTCACTCTGAATCACAAAAATTTTTCTGATTTTTATTCACCGCACCTCGTCTCTTTCAATATGATACTAGCAAATATGTGTAGCCATTACAGACTCACCCCAGACTACAAGCGTTTTTTCATCTTCCATTATGTTTCATCATCATTTATCGTGATATTATCATAATTATCACGATCCATTGATCTATTCATTAGGAGGCTTTTATGTATCATCGTCACTCACATCCTGCTTGTTTTCGTGCCTTATCCGGCATTCTCTCACTCTCCATGCTTCCGGTTGCTGCGTTGTTTGCCACAGTCACTGCAATCTCGCTGACTGGATGCCAAAAAACAGAAGCCGAGAGAACTCTCGTCCCCGTCACCTTAAATGAAGTCGCTCACTCAATCTTCTACGCGCCTCAGTACGCCGCCATCGAACTTGGGTACTTCAAGGATGAAGGCATTGATCTGACCCTTGTAAACGGTGCCGGTGCCGACAAAGTTATGACCGCATTGATTTCCGGCGATGCCGATATCGGCTTTATGGGATCTGAGGCAAGCATCTACACTTACGCGCAGGGAGCACAGGACTATGCTGTCAACTTCGCTCAGCTGACCCAGCGTGCCGGCAACTTTCTCGTCGGACACACACCGGATAATTCCTTCACCTGGGCAAAGCTCAAAGGCACAAAAGTCCTTGGCGGACGCGCTGGTGGCATGCCGGAGATGGTATTTGAGTATATCTTAAAGAAAAATGGCATCGACCCGAAGACAGATCTGACGATTGACCAGAGCATCAATTTCGGACTCACAGCAGCCGCCTTCTCCTCGGGAAATGGAAATGGGGCAGACTACACGGTCGAATTCGAGCCGTTCGCCACAAGTCTCGAACTTGAGGGGAAGGGCGTTGTGATTGCCTCTCTCGGCACAGATTCCGGATATGTGCCCTACACCACCTACTGTGCAAAGAAGAGTTACCTCGCCGATCATCCGGAACTGATTCAGCGCTTCACCAACGCAATTCAGCGCGGACTTGACTATGTAAACACCCACTCCGCCGAAGAGATTGCAAAGGTCATCCAGCCTCAGTTCAAGGAGACCCCTCTCGAGAATCTCACACGCATCACCGAGCGCTACAAAAATCAGGACACCTGGAAAACAGACACCATCTTTGAGAAAGAGAGCTTTGAACTGCTTGAGAACATCCTTGAGGAAGCCGGAGAACTCAAAGCACGCGTTCCCTACGAAGACCTTGTGACAACCGAGTTTGCAAAAAAAGCCGTAACAAAAAAATAAATAAACTATCAGAAAAAATCCAAAAAGAAATCGTAACAGAAAAAGAAATCACAACATAAAAAGAAATCGCAACAACAAAAAATGTTCCGACAGCGGGTATATGTACAAAATTTCACTTCCACTCATACGCCAAAACTGCCGGAACATTTATATTATTTCTTATTTCTCATTTTCTTTATGATTCTTATTGTTTTTCTTCGTTCCTATTTTTTCTTCGTTCCTATTGCTTTTTTTAGATCTGCTTTGCGAGTTTCTCCTCGGCACTCTTTAACCAGTCTACCTTAAAGAAATAAATCGCCATTCCGATCGCACAGATCACCCAGGTGATCGGCCATCCTGCCATCACAACCATCAGATTGTGAGTTCTCGGAACTGAAATTGCCAGATAGATCTGACGAAGCACAACAAAACTTGCAAGCATGAAATACATCGGAATGCTCGACTTTCCAACTCCACGAAGCGCTCCACTCAAAATCTGGACAACCGGCAGAGAAATGTATGCATAAGAGAAGAGATGCAGCATCGCACCACCATTTGCAATAACCGCTTCATCACTTGTAAAGAAGCGCACAAGATCTTCGCCCTTTAAATTCATCACGAAACATCCGACGAGAATCACCGACGAGCACATCAGCCATGCTGAGAAAATGCCTTTCTTCACTCGATCGCTCCGACGCGCTCCGATATTCTGACCCACAAACGTCGTGATTGTCATATTGAAGCTCTGAAGCACGAGCTGAAGGAAACCATCGATTCGGATTGTCGTGGAATATCCCGCAATCGCCGCAGCTCCAAAACTGTTGATGTAGGACTGCACAATGACATTGGAAAACGCCGTGATACTCTGCTGAAGAGCTGCCGGAAAACCGATCTCGACAATTCGCTTTACCACTGCCTTGTGAAAGCGGATCTTTCTCCACTCCACCCGGTAATCTTCTTTTGCACACACAAGCTGACGCATGACGAGAAACGAACTGAACGCCTGAGCAATCAGAGTACCAAGAGCGACTCCCGCAACTCCAAGTTTTGCCCCGCAGACAAGAACAAAATCAAGAATGATATTTGTGATACTTGCCACAGCCAAGTAAATAAGAGGATTTCTCGAATCGCCGACTGCACGCAGGATTCCAGCTCCCATATTATAGAAGAGTGCAAATGTGATTCCTGCAAAATAGATCGTCAGATAGAGCGTTGAATGAGGAAGAACCTCCTCCGGAACTCCGATCGCTTTGAGAAGCGGTCTTGTCACAGAAATTCCGACAACTGTAAAAAGAATGCTGAGCACACCGGTCAGCCAGAGTGCACTGTGAACCGCCTGACTTAATTCTTCCTTCTTTTTTGCACCGAATGACTGCGAAATCACAACACCGGCGCCGGCGGAAAGTCCCATAAAAAATCCCACCAACATATTGATGACGGACGCAGATGCTCCGACCGCAGCCAGCGCATTCGTATCCACAAAGTTTCCCACAACATAAGAGTCTGCCGTGTTATATAACTGCTGAAACAGATTTCCGATAAGAAGAGGGATCGCAAACACCAGCATCGACTGGACGATCCCTCCCTCGATCAGATCAGATTTATTCTTCTGCACCTTCATCGCTTCCCTTCTCTTTTGTCTCTCCGATCTGTCACTTATTTTTATTGCTTATCTATTTTTATTACTTATTTACTCATTTGCTTCTTTCTATCACCTTATTCTTTTTATCGCTTCATTCATTACTTATTTATCACTTACTTCATTGCCTATTTTTTCCCGCGTTTCATCTCATACATGTTCCGGTCAGCTTCGTTAAACAGACGGTGAATGCTCTCCTCCGTCCCGTCAAAGCAGTGATCTTCCGCAATTCCGAAATCAACCCTTGCCAAAATTCCATGCCCGTCTTCCAACTTGCTCTTTGCCATTAACTTTGCCGAGATGACATGCATCTTCTTCTCCGCCCAGTAATGCGGACAATTCTTTAGGACAAGCAAAAACTCATCTCCACCAATCCGAATAATCAAATCGGTCTTTCTCAGACTTGATTTTATTGTCTCGGCAACACGCCGGAGGATGCGATCTCCCGCCTCATGACCGTGTTCATCGTTGATACGCTTAAATTTCCGCAGATCTGCAACAACGAAGGTAATCCGCTCATTCAAAAATTCTGGCACAAATACGCGCTCATCGAACACTCTGCGACTATAAACACCAGTCATAGAATCAAAATATGCCCGATCGGCTTCCGCTTCCATCTCCTCCAACTTCATTCCATCCGTCAGTGTCTTATATACAGAGAAATCCGTCTTCTCTTCCAACAGCTCCAGGCAGAATCTTCCGTCTTCTCCATTTTCTCTCTGCATCACAATCGAAACCGTCATCACACGGAAAATCCGGTCGTGAATCCACTCAAACCGACAGGTTTTCCTGTTTGCATAACAATTCTGCACATGCTCGCATGACTCTGCATCCATCCCATAACGGCAGGGACCATCATCTACTGATTTTCCCTCTCTGTCAATCCGAATTTGCCGGCAGTTCTCCGTATCTATCAGCCTGACACGATCAAAATACATATTTCCGAACTCCATGCAAATCTGCACTTCCTGCATGTTCGCATGCATGACTTCATCTTCAAACTTCACCGTTTTTTCTCCAAACTTTCCTCCACTTATCCTACTGCGTCTCACTCCGCTCCCTTTCGCCCCGACAGACGCATTATCTTTCTCGAAAATTCTCTTTTTATAGTAACATTCCCCTGCCTGAAAGTCAATATCCACGAACCGCTGCTGCCATAGAGTTCCCCTACATTTATATCATTATACATAAGTAGAAACGTTCCGATCTGACGGATCGAGTTCTTCGGATTATTCTGCTGATTCCACTTGTTCGGATTGCTTTGATTGCTCTCTTTGTCCGGTCTGTTCCGATTGATCGGGTTTCGTGCGACAAAACTGCATAAATTTTTGGATCACACGCCCGAGACTGTCTGTGTATCCGGCGCGCTCCATCCCTGCGTCCGTCAAAATTCCGACTTCCCCCATCACCTTTCCGTTCAACTCATAGCGCAAAACTCCGACTCGCTCTCCCTTCTCGACCGGTGCCTCGATCTCCTCCGGAATCTGAAGTTTTTTCTCCACCGCCGAGAAGTCCTCCCCGTCCATTCCAAGATAGGAAAATTCGCCTTCATAGACCAGCGGAATCGCATCTTCTTTTCCGCCCCGCACGGGAATGCTCGCAAGCTCCGGCATCTCTGTATCCCGGTAGAGCTTGCAGTTTGCATATCCATAGTTTAACAGCGTCCGCGCATCTGCAAAACGGGTCTTATAATCAGGCGCTGCCATGACCACTGCGATCAGCTCGACCCCATCCTTCTCTGCTGTCGCGACAACACAGTATTTTGCCAGAGAGGTAGAACCTGTCTTTAAGCCGGTCACCCGGAAATCAACTGCCATTTTCAAGAGTTTGTTCGTGTTTGCAAGACCAAATTCCTTTGTCCCCTGTTTTGTCACATGGGTAATATTTTCCATCCAGATCGTCGAATACTGCTGAATCTGAGGGTAACGCGTGATCAGTTCCCGCGACATCAGCGCAATATCCCGCGCAGTCGTCAGATGCTCTGGATCTTCCGTCAGTCCACAGCAGTCCACAAAATGCGTATTCGTCATGCCAAGCCCCTTGGCGCGCTCATTCATCCGCTTAACAAACTCCTCCTCTGTTCCCGCAATGTACTCCGCCATCGCCACCGATGCATCGTTTCCCGACGCAATGACAATGCATTTGATCAGGGTCTCCACGGTCTGAATCTCGCCCTCCTCGAGAAACACCTGAGATCCTCCCATTGCTTTCGCCCGCGCACTCGTCACAACCTCATCCTCAAGTCGAATTTTCCCGGATGCAAGTGCATCAAAAATCAGAATCAGCGTCATCACCTTCGTCACACTCGCCGGACTCCTCCTCTGATCCGCATCCTTCTCATAAATAACCTGACCACTCGATGCCTCCATCAAAATCACACTTGGAGCTGAGACGTTTGCGATGCTCTCTTCCCCCTGCCCCGCAGACACCGGAAAGAGAATCACATTTCCCGTCAACACCAGAACCAGACTCCAAACAATCAGAAAACGGAACCGCCAAACCTGTCTCATTCAACCCTTCTCTCAATCCGCTTACTCTCTTTGTTTTCAGTCTATGGAAAGTGCGATCATCTTATGATTTCAGTAATCTTTTAGTTTCAAGACAAGAAGTGGTGAAATTAAGAATTTTATTCGTTATACAATCACTCTTTTTTCGCATTTATTTATGGGATTGTAAGAATTCCCCATATAGCCTTTTTTGCCGGATTATGATATGATAAAGGTACTTCCAAACTGTAAGAAACAGATGTGTCGATCTCCATCAAGAAACCGTTTGGAAAGCACAAAAATCAAATACCCGGGACGACTTTGGGGATCGTTTCGGAAGAAATGAGGGATCAGAATGGATCATTTTGAGTACATACGGGCAGACAATCGCAGACGGAAAAACCGACACAGACGCGGTCCAATTATCGGGGGCTGTGTATTACTCGTCGGCATCTGCTGTGCAGGTGCTATATTTTTTGCCGGAAAAATGAAAAATAATGGAAATGGAAACGGTGAAAACTCCATCGTTATCGGGGCAGACTCGAATGAAGCTACCTCCTCCGACGCGACAAATGAGACCGATGAGGCTGTCTCTGTCGAGACGACACAGGAGTCCCTCCTTGAGCAGGCAAGTGCGCTTGCGACTGGCTATGACTACGACGGTGCAATCGCACTTCTCTCAGACAGCGCCTACGCTGGCGACCCTGCTGTGCAGGAGGCGATTGCCGGTTATGAGAACACGAAATCAACCCTCGTACAGGTCGATGTCAACACCGTGACTCACGTTTTCTTTCACACCTTGGTCTGGGACACCGCCAAAGCCTTTGACGGGGACAGCCGGACTGCCGGTTACAATCAGGTAATGACGACGGTCGACGAGTTCAACAAGATCATTCAGACGATGTACGACGAGGGATACGTCCTTGTCCGTCTTCACGATCTCGCCTACGAGACAACAGACGAGAACGGAAATCCGGTGATGAAACCGGGCACGATCATGCTTCCGGAAGGCAAGATTCCGTTCGTAATGTCCCAGGATGACCTGTGTTACTATCCTTACATGGACGGGGATGGATTTGCAAGCCGGATTATCATCGGGGATGACGGCAAGCCGACCTGTGAGATGAAGATGGACGACGGCTCCACGACGACCGGATCGTTCGATCTCGTTCCGATTCTCGAGGACTTTATCGGCGAACATCCGGACTTCTCGTACAAGGGCGCGCGCGCGGTTCTCGCCTTCACCGGCTATGAGGGCATCCTCGGCTACCGCACTTCTTCCTCCTATGCAGAGACCTCTCCGACTTACGAGCAGGACCGCGAGGAAGCCACAAAGGTTGCACAGTGCCTGCGCGATCAGGGCTGGGAGCTTGCCTCCCACAGCTGGGGACATTTGAATCTCGGAACGGTTGACTATGAGCGTTTCAAGACTGACACCGACAAGTGGGAAAACGAGGTCGAGTCTCTGATCGGACCGACCGACATCATCCTCTTCCCGTTTGGCGCGGATGTCGGAGACTGGCATCCGTACACGAACGAAAATGAGCGTTTCAACTACCTGCACAGCGTCGGTTTCCGCTATTTCTGCACCGTAGACTCCACAAAAGCCTGGGTTCAGTTCGGTCAGGACTATTTCCGTCAGGGCAGACGAAACCTTGACGGTTACCGGATGTGGAAAGATATCACCGCTGAAGATCCGTCGACGAGAAAGCTCGACGATCTTTTCCAGGCAGAGAATGTCTTTGATTCCGCCCGCCCGACCCCGGTTCCGGAGATGTAACAGCCGTTCACGGACCGAAGGAAAATATCATTCAAGCCAAACAAAATCCTTAACTTGACATGTGATACAAGAACGCAAAACAGCTACCCGGTCAGATTCTCTCAAAGGAATCCAGCCGGATAGCTGTTTTCTTCTCCTTCAACGCCTACGGGCAGTGGGTTTTCTCCTACGACAACCGAAAGGAGTTTATTTATGAATACAAAGCAATACAACTATCTGATCACGATCGCCTCCTGCCAGGGAATCTCCGCCGCATCGGAAAGGCTCGGGATCTCGCAGGCAGCTCTGAGCAAATTTCTCGCAGAACAGGAACGGATCCTCGGCGTCAAACTTTTTGTCCGCTACCGGAAACACATGTACCCGACTCCGGCAGGAAAGCTCTATCTCGATGCCGCCCAGAACATCCTCACCGTCAAGAACAGTACACTTCAGACAATCAACCGTCTGACTCACGGAATCTCAGATCCGATCCGCATCGCCTCGACGCCGTACCGCGGAGCAGAGCTTTTCAGCCGGGTTTTCAGCCGCTTTTCCTCCCTCTTCCCGACAGTTGATCTGTCTCTCAGCGAGATTTACTCCTCCCATCAGGAAGAAGAGATCCACCGCAGCCACGTCGACTTTGCCTTCGGGGTCAACCTTCACTCAAGTTACTCCGATGTCTGCAATCTGCCCGTCTGCCGGGAGGAACTCGTCCTTGCGGTTCCCTCCTTCCACCCGCTCGCGCATCTCGCAGACCCTAACCAGCTCGTCTCAATCCCGATTCAGGCGTTCCGGGACACCCCGTTCATCCTTCCCGGTCAGAAAAACAACATTCGAATCGTGGCAGAAAAACTCTTCCAATCCGCTGGTTTTGCCCCGGTCATCGCCTTTGAATCCGGAAACGGAATGACCGTGGATGCAATGATCCGAAAGGGTGCCGGCGTGGGCTTCATCTCAAGCCGTTACGTAAAGCCGACTCCGGAACTTGCATATTTCCGTCTCGACCCGCCCTGTTTCGAGATCTCCTATCTGCGCTACAAGAGCGGAAGACTTCTGACGGACGTGGAGCGGTGCCTGCTCGACATTTTGATCGAAGAGCGGCTAAAAACACCTTCTCAGGAGCTGATTCCTGGTCCTGAGATCGAATCATTCTTGAAGGAGGTTCCGCAGCTGTGAGCAAAGAAAAACAGAATCCGAATTCGTTTCCCGATTCTCCGGTCAATCCGGAGGAAATCAATTTTGACACGAAGACACTCCGCTACATCGTGGCGATCGTCGATCAGGGCGGTCTCTCAAACGCCGCGGAGAGTCTCTTTCTCTCCCAGCCGGCTCTCTCCCGCTATCTAAAAGGAGTCGAGGACACGCTCGGGACACCGATCTTCTATCGGAAGCACAACCGCCTGATTCTCACAAATGCCGGGAAGATTTTCATAAATGGCGTCCGCAGTATGCTTCACATTGAGCAGGATGTCCTAAACCGCCTCCATGCGAGCAAACTCGACCGCAAGACGACGCTGACGATCGCCGTTCAGAATCTCTTTGCGCGCTTTCTCGAAGAGACTGTTCACCCGATGATTCAGAGACAGTTTCCGGATGTGACGCTCCACTTAAATGTCTGCAGCGGCGACCGCGTAAAAAGCCTCGTCAGTGACGGAACCGTGGATCTCGGCTTCTTTATGGGAAACCCATCTGAAACCCCCTATTTTGCCCAGGAATGTCTCTTCACCTCCGAACTTGTCTTCTATGCAGCCCCGCAGTCTCCGGGGCTTGCAGAAAGCCAGAGAAACGGTTTCCGTCTCCGAAACTTTGCGGATGAGTCGATGATGATGAGCCTTGAAAATACCTTCCTGTCGCAGATCCAGACACGGCTCTTACAGGAAAATGGCATCTCCTCCCCGAAAATCATCACCCGAGGGCGCTTGAATGTCCTTCTCGACCTGATCCGTCTCGGCTACGGAAATGTGATTCTGCCGAGGGAGGCCTCCCACTTTTCGTCGGACCATCTCTTTTCCTTCGATCCGCCGGAATCATACAGCTGCATCGCCGCGTGGTGCCAGGACCGCACACTCTCTCCGCTCGCACAGAGCTATCTTGAGTCTGCACGGACGACTTTTCCCTCTTTTGCGGAATTCTCTGAAATGTAGATGTAATGCCAAGATGCATGGCATGTTAGCAGATTTTGGCAAAGTGAGGGATCGGACAGGAAGAAAAATCATGGAAAAAATTTTTCACCGTAACAAGAACAATCCTTCTGTACATATCGTAAGATAAGTCTATAAGTATAATAAGTGTGATGAGATTCGCGTCCGAACAGGATGAAATGCACTCTCGGACAGGAAAGGAGTTTCCATTGGCAGAGCAAAATAGAATTATCATTGACAGCGGACATGGCGGTGCCGATCCCGGCGCCGTCTATGAAAATCGGCAGGAAAAAGACGATAACCTTGCGCTTGCACTCGCCGTCGGTCAGATTTTAAGTGAGCGCGGAATCCCTGTCGGCTACACAAGGGTGACGGATGTCTACCAGACTCCACAGGAAAAGGCGGAAATCGCAAACAGATGGGGAGCCGACTACTTCATCTCCATTCACCGCAACGCAATGCCAGAGCCCGGAACCGCCTCCGGAATCATGAGCCTGATCTATCAGAACGGCGGGCCGGCGGAACTGATGGCACAAAATATCAACTCACAGCTTGAGAATGCCGGATACCGAAATCTCGGAATTTCCGAGCGCCCCGGACTGATTGTGCTGCGAAAAACACGAATGCCCGCAGTCCTCATAGAGGCTGGCTTCCTCGATAATGAAGCCGACAACCAGTACTTTGACCAGAACTTTGAGAAGACCGCCCAGGCAATCGCAGACGGCATTCTGGAAACTTTAGCTAAAGAGAGCGAATCGCCGGAATATTACCAGATTCAAGTCGGCGTCTACCGGAACCGCGCAAATGCCGAGAGACAGCTGCGTGAACTGACTGCAAAGGGCTATCCCGCCTTCCTCGTCGCCGAAAACGGTCTCTACAAGGTGCGCGTCGGTGCCTACTTAAATCTTGACAACGCTGCCTGGATGGAAAAAACACTCCGCGCAGACGGTTATCCGACCGTTCTGGTGAAAGAAAAAGCCGTCTCCTAATGCCCATAAAGTTGAAAAAGTTTCTGGCATACAAAACAAAAAACCGGCTATCGGGGAAACATAACCATTTCCCTGCGATAACCGGTTTTCTCTCAAGATTTCACTCTCAAAAACTCAAATATTGGAAATCTGCATCGCAATGCAGATCCCAAATCCAATAAAGATTGTCAAAGTGATTCCTATCAATTACGCTTCCTCCACATCAACCCCGCGCGGTCCCACATGCGTCGAGAACACGATCTGCGTGCTCGTCTTTCCGTATTTCTGAAGCTGTCCGATAAAGATATCGAGTTCCATCGTGCTCTGGAATGCCACCTTGAGCAGCATGGAATATGCTCCCGTCACACAGTTGCACTCAAGCACATTTGGAATATTTTCTGCGTAGGCATAAAACTTCGGCTTGTCCTCTGGCATCACATCCAGATTGATGAAAGCGATAATGTGATATCCCAGCTTCATCGGATCTACGAGCGCATGATAACCGGCAATCACGCCATCTTTCTCCAGCTTCTCAATCCGGGCGGAAACCGCCGGTGAAGAGAGAAATGTACTCTCTGCAATCGTTTTCAACGATACTCTTGCATTCTCCTGAAGCAGTTTTAAAATCTTTCTGTCAATGTCATCCATTTCTCTTATCCTCCCTGTTATCGCTTTGTGTTTCCAGAATTCTTTTCTCAGATTTCAAACATCTTTCAAACGCCATCAAAAGTCTCAGAAAATCCTCTGTAAAACGAAAAAAAGGCGTCCAAACCATTGGGTTTGAACGCCTTCGCTCTCATTCGGATCTCTATCACTTTTTTATATTAGGTATCATAAACGTTTCTTAACGGATTGTCAATCAGAAATTTTACAAACAAAAGTTTATCTCTTTTCGCTCTCTTTCGTCAATTTGCCAAAAAATTATTACATCAGCGCATCAAGATCAATCTCACCGTTAAAGACCTCAACTGCCGGACCGGTCATAAACACATGGCCGCTCTCGCGGTCCCAGCGGATCTGAAGATTTCCGCCCCTCAGCTGGACTTCGACCTCATCCTCGACAAGGCCATGCATCATGCTTGCGACTGCACACGCGGTCGCACCCGTTCCGCACGCCCAGGTCTCCCCGCTTCCGCGCTCCCATACACGCATCTGCACATGCTCCCGGTCAATCACGCGGACAAACTCCGAGTTCACGCGATCCGGGAAACGCTCATGGTTCTCAAAATCCGGTCCGATCTTCTCGAGATCTAAACCGTCCACATCCTCGACATAATAGATTGCATGCGGATTTCCGACACTGATTCCGGTGAACTCAAGATCCTGTCCATTCACATGAATCTTCTCCGGAAGCTCACTCGTCAGCTCCGGAACTCCCATATCGACCGTGACTGCGACAACTTTTCCGTTTTCTGAGGTCATACTGAGATGCTTGATTCCTGCCTTCGTCTCGACATCGATCTCAAGGCTGTCCACAATTCCGTGATCGTAGGCATATTTTCCGACACAGCGGATTCCGTTTCCGCACATGGCGCCCTCACTGCCATCCTCATTGAACATGCGCATCCGGCAGTCTGCGATCTCAGACGGACAAATCATGATCAGACCGTCCGATCCGATTCCAAAATGGCGGTCGCTCACAAACCTTGATACTGCATTTGGATCGTCAATCTTCTCCTCGAACGCATTCACATATACATAATCATTTCCGATGCCCTGCATCTTTGTAAATTTCATAAACCTTTTCTCCTGCCCTATACATTAATTAGACTGATCACCATCTGTGCAGTCTCGATCAGATTCGTTCCGCTGTCCATGCTGCATTTCTGTATGTAACGATGAGCCTCCTCCTCGGTCATGTTGTTGCGCTCCATAAGAAGACTCTTTGCCTGATCAATCACGCGCTGTTCTTCCCCACTGCGCTGTTTGGGTTGCTGTCTCTGCTTTCTTCGACGTCTCGTCTGCGCCTGAACCATCATCTCCAGCGTATCCACCAGATCATGTACTTTCATCGGCATCGGAAGACAGACGATGTCCTCTGGCATACTCGTCGCCCACTTGCTCGGTGAGGAGATCATCAACATCGAAAAATCTTTCGGCATGTACTCATAAAGCTCCGTAAAGAGCATGTCCGTCAGTCGATAGCCACACACAATGATCCCGCTACTCAGATCCTCCGTCAACGAAAGTGCCTGAGCACCGGATGTGCAGGCAGAGTTCACCTGAAATCCGTTTCTCACGAGTATATTTTTAATATTCTTGGCATCCTCCGGTTTGGAGAAAGCAACGATCACATTTGCCAACCTCTCTCACCTCCAGGGCAGAAACTTTTCTGAATGGATATCTATCTCTCTTAAAACTTGTACAGATATTCCTCTACTTCCCAGTCTGTCACCTCGGCGCGGAACTTCTTCCACTCCTCCGCCTTAGCTTCCAGATATTTCGTATAAATATGATTTCCAAGAAGATTTTTCGCAAATTCACTTCCCTCAAAGTGTTCCAGTGCTTCCCCGAGTGTCTCCGGAAGCTGATCGATATGATGCTCTGCCATCTCTTCATCTGACATCGCAAAGATGTTTGTATCCACGCTCGGCGGTGGGGTCAGATTGTTGCGGATTCCCTCAAGACCGGCGGACAGACACGCTGCCAGTGCCAGATACGGGTTCACTGCCGAATCCGGGCAACGCAGTTCAATGCGGGTGCTCTCCCCTCTCGAGGACGGGATGCGGATCATCGTACTGCGGTTTGCGGATGCCGACCATGCCACATAGACCGGAGCATCGTAGCCCGGCACAAGGCGCTTATAGGAGTTGACAAGCGGATTGGTCAGCACAGTCATCTCCTTGATGTGCTTTAAGATTCCTGCCATAAACTGATAGGCAACCTTGCTCAGTCCCAGTCTGTCCGACGGATCTGCGAAGGCATTCGTGCCATCTGACAGATTTGCCAAAGACATGTTGATGTGCATGCCGGAACCATTGACACCTGCCTTCGGCTTCGGCATAAAGGTCGCATGCAGTCCATGACGCTTCGCAATTGACTTGACCGCCATCTTAAACGTCATAATGTTGTCCGCTGCGGTCAGACCGTCCATATACTCCAAATCGATCTCATGCTGAGCCGGTGCAAGCTCATGGTGGGAGGCCTCAACGCCAAATCCCATCTCCTCAAGATTCAGCACAATGTCACGGCGCACATTCTCTGCCATGTCGATCGGAGCGACATCAAAGTAACCTGCCATCTCATGCGTCTGCGTCGTCGGTCTTCCGTTGTCATCCGTGTGGAAGAGAAAGAACTCACACTCCGGACCGACATGGAACGCATATCCCATGTCCTCGGCCTCCTTGAGCACCCGCTTCAGCACATATCTCGGATCACCCTCAAACGGCTCTCTGTTCGGGCGGTAGACATCACACATCAGGCGTGCAACCTTTCCCTGCTGGGGTCTCCATGGAAATATCTCAAATGTATCTAAATCCGGATACAGATACATATCCGATTCTTCAATCCGGACAAAACCTTCAATTGCGGAACCGTCGAACATGCATCGATTCTCCAGTGCTTTCGGCAACTGACTGGCGGTGATGGCTACGTTTTTCAGCATACCGAAAATATCAGTAAACTGTAAACGGATGAATTCGACGTCCTCTTCTTCTACGAGACGGATGATGTCATCCTTATTATACTTGCTCATCGTTTTTCTCCTTTTCTTTGCATGGGTTTCGGACTGCCCTTCCGTCCCCCGATATGCAAAGGAGGGCGTGAATTCGATCATCTGGGCAGACGATCCCCTTTTCATGCAACACCCTCGTTCCATGTTCAAATAATAACAGGCAAAGAAAGCTTTGTCAATGTGCGAAACTTAACAACTCTTCCTCTTATTTGTCATAATTTTCAGCCAATCGCACTTTATTGTCATCGTTTACTCGCGACACAACCTATATTCAGAGTAGATATACCCTTCCTGAGTTCAAGTCGACGCAAGCATCCTCTTCTCCCGGCTTGTCGGAACTTTTCGTTTATGATACAATAAATGAATTGCTTCGAAATTTATTAACTTTATTAACCGATACCTTAACTAATATCTTTTTTTAACACATTATGGGGGTTTTATCATCTATGAAAAACAAGAAACTTTCTGCCCTGCTCCCGATTGCGGTCTTTCTCGTCTTCTATCTGGGGCTTGGAATTTTCTCGGAATACATTATGAAAATTCCGATGGGCTTCTACAACATTCCGATCGTCGTCGCCTTTCTGCTCGCGATCCTGACTGCCTGTCTCCAGAACCGAAAAATTTCGTTTGACCGCAAACTCGAACTCATGGCGCAGGGAGTCGGAGACAAGAATATCATCACGATGCTCCTGATCTTTCTGACCGCCGGAACTTTCGTAGGTGTCGTCGGGCGAAGCAGTGCCGAGAGTGTCGCCTACCTGATGCTCTCCCTGATTCCGGCGCGCTTCTCCGTCGCCGTCCTCTTTGTCGTTGCCTGCTTTGTGTCGACCTCGATGGGAACTTCAGTCGGAACGATCACACTTCTCGTCCCGATTGCAACCGCAGTCGCTGAGACTTCAGGATTTTCTCTTGCGCTGTGCACGGCATCCGTGATGGGCGGAGCAATGTTCGGGGACAATCTCTCATTCATCTCAGACACGACGATCGCCGCCTGCAACGGTCAGGGATGTGCGATGAAGGACAAGTTTCGCGAGAACTTCGGAATCGCGCTCCCCTCCGCAGTTTCCTCGCTGATTCTGATTCTCATCGTGTCCTTCCGTCAGAACCCGGGAACATCGATCAGCCATTCCTACAACCTGATTCAGATGATTCCCTACCTTCTCGTGCTTCTCGGCGGAATTGCGGGAATTCAGGTCTTTCTCGTGCTCTTAACCGGCATCGTCTCCGGCGCGCTGATCATGCTCGGAACCGGACAGACGACACCGTGGGAGATGCTCTCCAACATGGGATCGGGCACTTCCGGAATGTTTGAGACCTGCATGGTCGCGATTCTCGTCTCCGCAATGTGCGCGCTGATCCGCGAAAACGGCGGTTTTGACGTTCTGCTTGAGACCATCCACAAGATCTTCCGTGGAAGAAAGGGCGGACAGCTCGGCATCGGTCTTCTCGTCGCCCTGCTCGACATTGCAACGGCAAACAACACCGTCGCGATCGTCATGGCAAACCCGATCGCAAAGGAAATGTCCGAGGACTACGGCATCAGCCCTCGGAAGACAGCCTCCCTGCTCGACACGTTTTCGTGCATCTCTCAGGGCATCATCCCCTACGGCGCACAGATGCTTGTCGCAATCTCCGCTGTGCATGAGCTCGGCTATGAGCTCTCTGCATTTGAGATCATTCCCTGCCTCTTCTATCCATCGATGCTGTTCATCAGCTCGATGATTTTTATTTTTCTTCTGCCGGAGAAGGCGATAAAAACACAATAAAAAGGAATAAAAAGGCGAAAGCTTAATTAACTTTCCCTCTTAATCTTCTCTCTTGTAAGAGAGCGCACGGATCGCATTGAGGATCGCGAGAACCGAGACACCGACATCTCCGAACACTGCTGCCCACATCGAAGCATATCCGAGAGCGACGAGAATCAGCACAAGTACCTTGACACCGATCGCAAATAGGATGTTCTGGCGAACAATTCCGACCGTCTTGGATGCAATCAGAATCGCGTCCACAATTTTCGACGGCTCATCATCCATGATGACGACATCCGCTGCCTCGACCGCAGCATCCGAACCGATTCCACCCATCGCGATGCCGACATCAGCGCGCGCAAGTACCGGAGCATCATTGATTCCGTCTCCGACAAATGCGAGCGTCTTTCCGGGTGCTTTTTTGCTGAGAAGTTCTTCCACCTTCTTGACCTTATCGCCCGGGAGAAGATTTCCGTAAACCTCATCGAGTCCAAGACTCTCTCCGACTTTTCGTCCGACCTCCTCGCGGTCTCCAGTCAGCATCACAAGTTTCTTGACTCCATGACGGCGCAGACCCTCAAGTGCCTTCGGCACATCCGGACGAATCGAGTCAGAGATCACGATTGCGCCGAGATACTGATTTGTCTCTGCGAGATAAAGCGTTGTTCCAAGCAGAGCCGTCGGCTGTTCAACGACAGCCCCACATGCCTTCATCAACTTCTGGTTTCCGATGTAGAGATCCCTCCAGACTCCATCTTTCTCGATCTGAGCATGGATACCCTGACCGGAAATCTCCTCGACACTGCCAATCCGCGCGGTATCGACTTCTTTGCCATACGCCTTCTTGATCGAGAGCGCAATCGGGTGATTTGAGTGATGCTCTGCAAGGACTGCAAGCTCGAGAAGCTCCTCCCTCGTCATGCGAACCGAAGAGATCTCGCTGACTTCAAACTGTCCGGTCGTCAGTGTTCCCGTCTTATCAAACACAACGGTGTCGAGACTTCCGACTGCCTCAAGATAGTTGCTTCCCTTCATCAGGATACCATTTTTAGAGGCGGCGCCGAGACCGCCAAAGAAACTAAGCGGAACAGAAATCACAAGCGCACACGGACACGATACAACAAGGAAACTGCATGCGCGGTATACCCAGGTGCTCCATCCACCGCCGAGAAGAATCGGCGGAATCACCGCAAGAATCACCGCAAGAACGACAACGATCGGCGTGTAAACTCTCGCAAACCGCGTGATAAAGGCTTCTGCCTTCGCCTTTCTCGAGCTTGCATTCTCGACAAGTTCAAGAATCTTGGAAACCGTCGAATCATCAAAGAGTTTCGTCGTCTCGACCTCGAGCACTCCGCTCAGATTGATCGATCCACTGACAACTGCCTGACCTTCTGCGACCTCAACCGGCATCGACTCACCTGTCAGCGCCTTCGTGTCGAGCGTCGAATTTCCCTTTCTGACAATGCCGTCAAGCGGAACTTTCTCGCCCGGGCGAATCACAATCGTGTCACCGACCTCAACCTCATACGGATCAACCTGCTCCTCCTGTCCATCTCTCAGGAGGTTCGCATACTCCGGATTAATGTCCATCAGATCTGTGATCGACTTTCTCGACTTGTTGACCGCATAATCGTTGAAGAGCTCTCCGATCTGATAAAACAGCATAACCGCCACAGCTTCCTCGAGGGAGCCGACAATGATCGCTCCAATTGTCGCCACCGACATCAGGAAGTTCTCATCGAAAACCTCTCCCTTTGTGATGTTTCGGCAGGCACGCAGAGGAATGTCATATCCGGCAAAGAGATACGCCACAAGAAACGGAATCCACGAAAATGCAGACCGTTTTTCCAGAATCAGCGCCAGAATGAAAAATACGGCGCTGGCACTAAGCCTCGTTACCATCTTTTTCTGTTTTTTTGTCATCACAGCCATCCTTTCTTTCCGGCGCTCTCCGGAAATCTGTCTGAAATTCCCATACCATTTCCTATGCCATCAGGCGTGGTTTTTAATCGAATCTTAGCGCAAAACCTTGAACTCTGCCTCCGGCTCAATCTTGTCTGCAATCTTTCTTGCACCCTCAACAACCTGATCTTCCATTCCGTCCTCAGCCTCAATCACAAGACGCTGGGTCATAAAACTTAAAGATGCCTCCTTGACACCATCGAGCTTCTTAACACCCTCCTCAATCTTTGCAGCACAGTTTGCACAGCACAGTCCCTCAAGTTTGATGATCTTCTTCATGATTTTGTCTCCTTTTCTTTTTCTTTGCTTTCTTTTTTCTTTCTTCTTGCTTTTTTAGCTTTTCTTTTAGCTTTGTTTATTTGCAACTGTTCCGTTCATTCGTCCGTCCCAGTTACGATCTGTTTAAATCAACGCCCGCAAAGATTTTGCGTGCGATTCGATTCAGCTCTGTTGGCATCTTCAAAATTTCTCTACTCGCTGATATGTTCCATACCCTGAGCCAGAATCGTCTGAATATGCGCATCTGCCAACCTGTAAAAAACGGTCTTTCCCTCCCTGCGAAAGGACACCAGTCTCATCTGCTTTAAGGTTCTGAGCTGATGAGAGATTGCCGATTGTCCCATTTGCAGAAGGGTCGCAATGTCACAGACACACATCTCAGACTGGCTGAGCACATACAGGATCTTGATTCTCGTCGAATCTCCAAAAATCTTAAAAAACTCAGACAGATCAAGAAGCTCCTGCTCATCCGGCATCACACGCTCCACCTTTTCCACAATCGCTTCATGGACGTGCATGAATTCACAGGTTCCCTCTTCCACTTCTTCTTCAATCCTTGCTTTCTCTTCTCTGGTCATCAAAACCTCCGTTTCTTTCCCATTTTGTATTCCTATGATCGCTTCGACTCTCCATGATTTTCCAACATTCTCTGTCTTCTATTCTATCCCCTGATCGTTCTCGTCTCGCCTAAATCGCTTTCATATGAATATCTGTTCATATGTTTATATTACCACATTTTCATTCTTTGTCAAGTGGTTGGACGCAAAAAAAAGAGAAGAGAGAAACCATTTTTCTCAGTTTCCCAACTTCTCCTCTTTCTTTCGTATCTTTTTCTTTTTGTATGTTTTTTTTGACTGTTGATCTATCAAAATCGCAGAGTACCACGCCTGACCAACTGGATCAGACGTGGTAATTCATTTCCTCCTCAACTTCTTTATCAACCTGCTAAATGCATCATCTCAATCAGGAAAATCCAGCTCAGACCATAGTAAGAAATAACTGCAACAAGGTCGTTGATTGTCGTGATCAACGGACCAGACGCAACTGCCGGGTCTACGTGAATCTTCTTGAAAAAGAGCGGAATCAGCGTGCCGACTGCGCCGGAAATCAGCATTGCGAGCACAAGTGCCAGACCAATACATCCTGATACCGCATAGGCAAAGGCAAACGTCTTTCCCTTAAAGAATACAATGTAAAGTCCAATCACCGAGAACGAGAGAACACCGAGAATCATACCGTTTGAGAACGCGATTCGCATCTCTTTCCACACAAGCTCCAGCTTCTGACGCACAGTCAGGGACTCATCCATCAGAACGCGGATCGTGACAGCCAGAGACTGGGTGCCGACGTTTCCTGCCATGTCCAGAATCAGAGACTGGAAGCACATGATCAGCGGAAGCTGACTCACCACATTCTCAAACAAGCCTACCACCGATGATACCAACATACCGAGGACAAGAAGAATCAGAAGCCACGGCAGACGTTTTTTCATACTCTCCTTAAGCGGTTCCTTGAGATCTTCCTCCGCGGTCAAACCTGCGAGTTTTGCGTAATCTTCTCCCATCTCATCATCAACAAGTTCTACGATGCTCTGGGATGTAATGACTCCGAGAAGACGGTTGCTGTTGTCCAGAACCGGGATGGAGTCCTCCGAATAATCCTTCAGTTTTTCGATACAGTCATCAATCGCCTCATGACCGTACACATACGGGTAAGACGTGACAATCAAATCCTCAAGCGGTGCTTCCGGCGGTGCTGTGAGCAGATCTCTTAAATCCATCGCGCCGTAAAACGTGTGGTCGTCTGTGACCATAAACAGCGTTGAGATGTTGTCATTCTTCCCTGCCTGGCTGACGAGGCTTCCCATCGCCTGTCTGGCGGTCAGATTTTCCCGGATCACGATGCAGTTTGTCGTCATCCAGCTACCGATCTCCTCCTCGTCAAAGGAAGCGATCACTGCGACGCTCTTTCTCGCATCATCATCCATGAGCTCAATCAGAAGCGCCCGCTTCTCCTTCGGCTCCATTTTCAGAACATCGACAACCGCATCCGTCTCCATTCCGGAGAGGATGGATGCTGCCTTCTTGATGTCCATCTCATTTAAATATCCGGCCGCCTCACGCTCATCGATGTGCTCGAAGATATCCGAGATCATGTCCGTATCGAGAACACGACAGACCTTCTGTCGCTCCACCACTGTCAATTCCGGAAAGACTTCTGCCAGATCATTCTCATGGTAGTCTTCAAGCTGTCCGCGCAGAACACCCGGTGATGCATTTCCCCGGATAATTTCCAGGATTTCGGACTTGTAATCTTCCTGTACTTTATTTTCCATGTTAGATCCCCCTTATTCAGTTTTTGATGCAGTACTCCTGAAGTCTTCTCTTTTCTTCCATTATTTATTTTTGAAAACTTCACACTGCGCTTGCAAACAGGGACGAATTCCGAACAGGATCAGAAAATCAGAGCAAATCGATGGACGCACTTCTGGCGTCTTTTTGATATGCAAAGAAACAGAATAGACTGCCGTCTGTTTCCGATCCTGTGCTTCTACTTCGTCCATGACTGTCGCCGTCCATTCTGTTCACCTACCTTTATCTTAGAATTTTTAGAATTTCCTGCCATCTTAACAGGATTTTAGCGGGTATCCCAAAAACACCCTGCTACATTATAGTCTACTTCCATCTAAAAGTAAACTTGAAAATACAACTTTTTTTCTCTTTAAAAAAATTTAATGATTTGAAATGATAAAAAGAAAAAAGGTTATGCCCCCACATTTGCATGAGTCTGCATAACCTTTTTAATTTCTGTTAAGTCTTACATTTTAAAGCTCGCACACAGCGTCTGGTCTGCACTCGTCGCATAGTCGCCGGTGATTCCGATGTGATCTGCCATACAGCGATGTCCCTCATTGTACATACATTTTACCGCCTCACAGCTGATCTCGAGCTTTTTCTCCGGAGTCTGGAAGACATTCGTGAAACTGCCCTCCTTTTTCTCGTCAAAACTGCAACAGCAGGTCTCCTCTTTCGTGCTTGCATCCTGACCGTCCACGACGATCGCCTGACGGCAACAGCAGTGGTCGGAATTGTGCAGACAGTTTGTGACAGAACATTCAAGTTTCGTCATAATAAATGCATACCTCCTTGATCCAAAAATAATGATGATCTGGCATCAGGAATAGTATGCATCTATTTAAAAAACTTATTCTATTATCAAGACTTTTTTCTCAAAAAATCATGACCGCTCATCGTCTGGTTGTGGGCTTAGTCTGATTCTGATCTCAGTCTGATTCCGATCTTACTTGTTCTCAGTGACAACCTCTACCTTGCGGTTCTCCTTGCGCTCGATCTCGCCCTGAATGTCAGACAAGAAGTCTGCAAGGCTCTTCTGACCCTCATCGCCCTTGAAACGGCTACGAACAGCTACGAGGTTATTCTCCTCCTCCTTCTGTCCAACAACCAGCATGTACGGGATCTTGTTCTTCTGAGCCTCACGGATCTTGTAACCGATCTTCTCGGAACGAGTGTCAAGCTCTGCACGGATACCAGCCTCATCGAGCTCTGCCTTTACCTTCTGTGCATAGTCAAGATACTTGTCGGAGATCGGCAGTACCTTTACCTGTACCGGAGCCAGCCAGGTCGGGAATGCACCTGCAAAGTGCTCGATCAGGATACCGATGAAACGCTCGATCGAACCGAATACAACGCGGTGGATCATGATCGGACGATGCTTCTCTCCATCTGCACCGATGTACTCAAGCTCAAATCTCTGCGGAAGCTGGAAGTCAAGCTGGATCGTACCACACTGCCAGGTACGTCCGATTGCATCTACCAGATGGAAGTCAATCTTCGGTCCGTAGAATGCGCCGTCGCCCTCGTTGACTACATAGTCAAGACCAAGCTCGTCGAGTGCATTTCTCAGGCCGTCGGTTGCTACCTCCCAGTCCTCATCGCTTCCCATACTGTCTTCCGGTCTTGTGGACAGCTCTACATAATATTTGAAGCCAAACAGCTTATAAACGCTGTCGATCAGGTTTGCTACACCCTTGATCTCATCCTTGATCTGCTCCGGGGTCATGAAAATGTGTGCATCATCCTGGGTGAAGCAGCGAACACGCATCAGACCGTGAAGCTGACCGGATTTCTCATGACGATGAACGAGACCAAGCTCACCCATACGCAGAGGAAGATCGCGGTAGGAACGCGGCTCAGAAGCGTAAACCAGAACGCCACCCGGACAGTTCATCGGCTTGATTGCGTAATCTTCGCCGTCGATCACAGTCGTGTACATGTTCTCCTTGTAGTGATCCCAGTGACCGGAAGTCTCCCACAGGCTGCGGTTCAAGATAACCGGGGTAGAAATCTCAACATATCCGGCCTTCTTGTGGATCTGTCTCCAGTAGTCAAGCAGAACGTTCTTCAGCACCATGCCCTTCGGCAGGAAGAACGGGAATCCCGGACCAGCCTCGTGCATCATAAACAGACCAAGCTCCTTGCCCAGCTTTCTGTGGTCACGCTTCTTTGCTTCCTCCATCATCGTGATGTAAGCCTCAAGCTCTTCCTTCTTTGCGAAAGCAGTTGCATAGATTCTGGTCAGCATCTTGTTGTGCTCATCGCCTCTCCAGTAAGCACCGGCAATGCTCATCAGCTTGAATGCCTTGCCGATTTCCTTCGTGCTTGCCAGATGCGGACCTGCACACAGATCGGTGAACTCTCCCTGACGATAGAAGCTGATCGTCTCGCCCTCCGGCAGATCCTCAATCAGTTCTACCTTGTATGGCTCCTCTTTCTCCTTCATCAGAGCGATTGCCTCTTCTCTCGGAAGCTCAAAGCGTTCCAACGGCAGAGCCTCTTTCACGATCTTCTTCATCTCTGCCTCGATCTTGCCAAGGTCATCAGATGTGATCGGGGTCTCGAAATCGATATCATAGTAGAAACCATCTGCGATAGACGGACCGATTGCCAGCTTGGCACTCGGGTACAGACGCTTGATTGCCTGAGCCATCACATGGCTTGCGGTGTGGCGCAGGGTGGACAGACCGCCTGCATCCTTTGCAGTCAGGATGTTCAGAGCGCAATCCTTATCAAGAACGGTGCGCAGGTCTACAATCTCTCCGTCAACCTCTCCTGCACATGCTACTCTTGCAAGACCCTCGCTCAGATCTTTTGCTACGTCCAGAACGGACATCGGCTGTGCATACTCTTTTACACTTCCATCTTTCAATGTAACCTTCATGATTCTGACTCCTTCTTCTAAATCTTTTTTCACGAGAGCGTTTCACGGACCACTCTTTTTACGGACTGCCCGAAAACTCTCCCTTTGAATCTTCTCAAATTGTGTGAAGCTATTGTGTGAAAACGCAATTTCCTATCATATAAAAAAGAATGTGCCTTGGCACATTCTCGCGCCGAGGCGCGGTTGCTTCAGCAAC
>OGIE01000044.1_pt1 | contig 146079 bp, 136 predicted proteins | sample 1571581 | NCBI WGS metagenome assembly OGIE01 (sample SAMEA2582021, study PRJEB24529) | metagenome | biome: Human gut stool | place: China | collected 2011
CATTTCGCGCGTGACCCGCAGCGGATTTTGTCGGATCTGGGGAATGAAGTCTTTGTGTGGAAGCTTCGGAAAAAAATGCAGAAAAGAATGCAGAATAGAATGGAAGTGATCCCGTGAAAGGGAAGAAAACAAATCAGGAAGCTCATGAGAGTAAGCGCCGGGAAGAAGAGGCGTGTTTGGAAGAAAAACAGAACATAGAAGAAACAGCATCCGGGCAGGATGTGACGGAAAGCCGGTCAGAATACGACCGGCTTTTATTATTGGTAAAAAAAGGAAACACACAGGCATTTGGTGAATTTTACGAAAAAACCAGGGGACAGGTATATGGGTATGCCTACCGCATGCTGCAGCAGTTCCAGGATGCGGAGGAGGTAGTCCAGGAAACGTATCTGAAGATATGGAAGGAGGCAGCGTCCTATGAATCCGATGGAAAGCCAATGGCCTGGGTATTTACCATTGCAAGAAATTACTGTTACATGAGTTTAAGAAAGCGTCAGAGGCTTTCGGAGGAAAGCTTTGAGGAGCTCCAGGAGCAGGAAGGAAAGGAAGAGCCGGGGGAACTGTGCCAGGAGCTGGAACTGGCTCCGGAGAGGCAGACGTTATTAGACGCCCTGATGCAGTTAAATGAGAAGGAACGGCAGATCGTTCTGCTCCACAAGGTATCCGGCATGAAACACCGGGAGATCGCGGAGATGTTTCAGATGCCAATCTCCACGGTTTTATCGGTTTATCACCGGGCTATGAAAAAATTATGGGAAAGAATTGAAAAAAGTAGTTGACAAATCGTGATTTTCAGTGTTTAATTATTTTATTCAATTATCACTTTATCATGCTACCATGATAAACTAATACTTAGGTTTGAGGAGGTAACGATTATGAAAAAGACATTCGTAGCTGGAGCATTAGCATTTACCATGGCGGCAGCTTTTTTAAGCGGCTGCGGCAGTAACACACAGACAAAGGCAGCAAACCGGCTGGAAGAGATTCAGCAGAGAGGTTACATTGAAGTTGCTACCGAACCTTATTTCGCACCAAATGAATTTATTGATTCTTCCAAGAGTGGTGATGAGCAGTATGTGGGAAGTGATATTGAGATGGCGAAATACATCGCAGAGAAACTTGGTGTGGAGTTGAAGATCGTTCCATTGGAGTTTGCGGCAGTATTAAGCAGTGTGACAGAAGGAAAATATGATTTAGCTATTTCTGCATTGGCATATACACCAGAGCGGGCAGAAGCTATGAACTTATCCAATGGCTATTATTTTGATGATGAAGAGGATGGCTATGGACTCCTGGTAAGAGAAGAGGATGTGGATAAATATCCGGATGCAGCGTCTCTGGCAGATGCGGTGATTGTGATCCAGAGCGGATCGCTGCAGGAGGCGATGGTGACGAAACAGGTTCCGGCATATAAGGAACTGAAACGGGTATCGGCTACTACCGATGGTTTCCTGATGGTCCAGGAAGGAAAAGCAGATGTGGCGGCAACCGCTATGGGAACTGCAAGATTGTATGCAGAGGCCAATCCTGGTGTAGCAGTTGCCAATAATTTCCGGTTTGCAGTGGATAAAGAAACGGATGGAACCAGAATCGGCATTCCAAAGGGAGAAAAAGAACTGACCGATAAGATCAATGAGATCGTTGATGAACTGGTAGAGTCCGGACAGTACAAAGCATGGTATGACGAGTACGAAGAGTACGCAAAATCTCTTGGTATTGAGTAAAGAAAAGAAGCATTAGACGAAAAACCGATAGAAAGGTAATGGAGCAGGATGATTGAGAGTATCGTTAAGATTTGGGCAAAATATGATTACGTGTTCTTAAATGGTTTGTGGGGAACTTTATGGCTGGCATTTGTCACCGTACTGTTCGGAACTATTTTAGGAACTCTGGTGGCTCTGTTAAGACTTTCCAGATGCAAAGTCTTTCAGGCACTGACAGGAGCGTACATAGAAGTTCTCAGGGGCACTCCGATCCTGCTCCAGTTATATTTCTTCTGGCTGCTGCTTCCGAAGGTACTGCCGTTTAAGGTGTCTGATACGGCATGTATTATCGTGGCACTGGTGATCAACAGCAGTTCTTACGTGGCAGAGGTGATCCGTGCAGGTATCCAGGCAGTGGATAAAGGGCAGATGGAGGCGGCAAAGAGCCTTGGTCTTTCCAATAAAAATGCTATGCGCTATGTGATCCTTCCACAGGCAGTGAAGAATATTCTTCCGGCTTTAGGTAATGAGTTTGTCGTGATGGTAAAAGAGACTTCTCTGGCTTCCGTATTCTTTGTTGGAGAGCTGATGACCTCCTACAAGACAGTGCAGTCTACTACATTCCTGGCGATTCCGTCCTTGACGATCGTAGGTATCATTTATTTTATCCTGAATTTTATTCTGACCAAGATCTTAAAGGTTGTCGAGAGGAGGCTGCAGGCCAGTGACTAAGCAGGTACAGGATCGTGAGATCATCAAAGTAGAAAATTTATGCAAAGGTTTTGGAGAATTGAAGGTGCTCCGCAACATCAACCAGCATGTGAATATGGGGGAAGTGGTGTCCATCATTGGCCCCAGTGGAAGTGGAAAAAGCACTTTTTTGCGGTGTCTGAACCTTCTGGAAGTGCCGGACAGCGGCAAAATCACATTTGAAGGGGTAGAAATCACCGATAAGAAGATCGATATTGATAAACATCGCCAGAAAATGGGCATGGTGTTCCAGCATTTTAATGTGTTTCCAAACATGACGGTGCTGGAAAATATCACCCTGGCCCCGATCCTGGAGAAAAAAGTACCGAAAGAACAGGCACAGAAAGAAGCGGAGGAACTGTTAAAAAAAGTGGGGCTTCTGGAGAAGAAGGACGAATATCCTAGAAAATTGTCCGGAGGACAGAAGCAGCGTCTTGCGATCGTCCGTGCCATGGCCATGAAGCCGGACGTGATTCTCTTTGATGAACCGACCAGCGCCCTGGACCCGGAGATGGTAAAGGACGTTCTGGATGTCATAAAAGATCTGGCAGATTCTGGAATGACCATCGTGATCGTGACTCACGAGATGGGATTTGCCAAGGAGGTCAGCGACCGGGTGTTATTTATGGATGACGGCTGTATCCAGGAAGAGGGGACGCCGGAGGAGATCTTTGAGCATCCGAAGAATCCGAGAACGATAGAATTTTTAAGCAAAGTGCTTTAATTAAGAGAATCGTTACGAGAATCGAAACCTTTCAGAAAGGACAGATGGAGTATGACACAACTGGAATTTATTGAACAGATCATCAAAGAGAAAGAGGCAGTGATTTTAGATGCCAATGATAAAATCTGGAGTTACGCAGAACTTCCATATGAGGAGACCAGGTCTTCGGCGTTGCTGTGCTCCATTCTGGAGTCAGAGGGATTTACGGTGGAAACAGGCGTGGCGGAGATCCCGACAGCCTTTGTGGCCCGTTACGTGGTTGGAACCGGGAAACCAGTGATGGGAATTTTAGGTGAGTTTGATGCTTTGGCAACTCTTAGCCAGAAAGCGGGATGTACGGTGAAAGATCCTGTTCAGAATGGCGGTTCCGGTCATGGATGTGGTCATTGCTGTCTGGGAACCGGCGCGCTGGCGGCAGCATTGGCGGTAAAGGAGTATCTGGTGCAGAACCAGAAGGACGGAACCATCATTTATTATGGTTGTGCGGCAGAGGAAGGGGCAGGAGCGAAACAGTTTATGGCCAGAGCCGGATTATTTGACGGTGTGGATTTTGTATACACATGGCATCCGGCAGACCGCAATGAGGTACAGCCAACCTGCAGCGTTGCCATTATGGGTGCAAATTTTGAATTTTTCGGAAGATCGGCTCATGCGGGAGCTTGTCCGCATTTAGGAAGAAGTGCTTTGGATGCAGCGGAATTGATGAGCGTGGGTGTGAATTATCTGAGAGAGCATATGATCGATAAAGCAAGGATCCACTATGCTTATGTGGATGCAGGCGGAACGTCTCCGAATGTAGTGCAGGATCACTCGCTGGTGAAATATGAGGTTCGTGCGCCGAAGGTTTCCCAGATGAAGGAATTGTTTGAACGAGTGGTTGATGTGGCAAGAGGTGCAGCTCTCATGACTGGAACCACTATGAAATATGAGATCACCATGGCATTCTCTGATTATGTACCAAATGATACGCTGGGTAAGATCGCTGCGGAGTGTATGATGGAGGTTGGGGCTCCGAAATGGGAGACTTCTGATTATGAACTGGCGAAGAAGTTTTTGAATTCTTACGATCCGGTGACTTTGGAGACTATTAAAGAGGATATTGTGCAGACTTACGGTGGTGACCAGCTGGCAAAGATTCTCGAGCGGCCGTTGGATGATCAGGTACATCCATATGTGGCAGGTGTGCATGAGTATGAGTCTGGATCTACAGATGTGGGCGATGTAGGATATGCAGCTCCAACGCTGAATCTGAATGTGTCTACCTGCTGTATCGGCAATGTGGGACATACCTGGCAGATGACAGCCCAGGCGGGAAGCGTGCTGGGACATAAGGGACTTCTGACGGCGGCAAAAGCGTTGGCGTTAAGTACCATCAGGACGATGGAATCGCCAGAGGTGATGGAGGCGGCCAAGGCGGAGTTTGTGGCGAAGACAGGAGGCGTGTATCACTGTCCGCTGCCGGATGATGTGAAACCACCGGTTGGAAGATATTAAAGCCATGAAGATACGGAGCAGGTTTGGCTTTTTTGAACCTGCTCCTGGTTTGTTTCAGGAGTGAAATGCGTGAGGTTGTTTTTCCCTGGGGAGGAAAGATGCGTAAAATTTTAAAATTAAGTAAAAAAAGGTATTGACGAATTTTCTATTATCGTGTATAATTCAATTCGTTGCTTCGGTAAACACACCGCAAGCAAAACTTATTGGGCTATCGCCAAATGGTAAGGCAACGGACTCTGACTCCGTCATTTTCAAGGTTCGAATCCTTGTAGCCCAGCTGGAAAAGGCCGCAGGACTTTGTGAATTCAAGGTTCTGCGGTTTTTTACATATTCGGAAAAGAGGGATATGGAATGGGAAAAGAGAGAAGCATGACTTCAGTGATTACGATGATGCAGGTTTTATTATTTTCTATGGCAGCAGCAGTTATTACGGTTATGGCATTTGGAATTGCGGTACAGAATCATTTGCAGGTGCGTTTTATGGACCGGCTGGAGGTAAGTGACCGGATTTTGGAAGATCTCTATGTGATGGAGCAGGAGTTTCGGGAGTTTGGTCATGAGTGGGGAGAGGAATCTTATTCCGTTTATAAAGAACAGGTGAAGCAGTTGGAGAATGATTTGGCAGAATTTAGGGAAATGTCGAAGGATTCTTCCCAGACACAGAATTATATCCGGAGATTGAATAATTTTAACATTTATCAGATGGAACAGATTGATTCTGCAATGACAGAACTGAAAGAACGGTATCACACATACCTTTATGTTTTAAGTGGTCTGGATGGACACCAGGAGGAAGCTCTGGCAATGGCCAGAGGAGATATGGCTTATGCTAAGGCGGAATATGAGACTGGGGCAGAGAAGATGGCCAGAGGGATGCTGATTGTGGCATTGGCGTTCGGCTTGAGTGTGGCGCTTACCGCTGTGGCATTGACCAGATTTTCGGCTGTGACGAGACTGGCGTTAAATCATATGACGGAGTATTTTAATCATCTGGCATCCAGCGAATGGGAAACACCGGATCTGAAAGAAACAGCATATCGGGAACTTACACTGATTACGCAGACGGCAAACCGGATGAAAGAGAAAATAAAGCAGTCCATTGAGGAAATCCAGAATCAGGCGATGTTGGAAAAACAACTGGCAGAGGAAAAACTGGTAAATGAGCAACAGAGAAGCATGGTTGTTGCTGCCCAGATGGCGGCATTGAGAGCCCAGGTAAATCCACATTTTTTATTTAACTCGTTGAATACGATTGGCGTGACGGCTCTTGTGGGGGATTCTAAGATGGTTATGCAGATGGTGGAGGCGACAGGAAAGATCTTGAGATATTCGCTATATCATCAGGAACTCATGACTAACCTGGATGATGAACTGGATGTGGTGTTGCAATATCTGTTCCTGCAGAAATGTAGGTTTGGCGAGGCGGTACGGAGTGAGATCCAGAATGATTTTGAGGGGGAAGAGATTGAAATTCCTACCATGTCGATCCAGCCGATCGTGGAGAACTGCTTTAAGCATGGATTTGGAAATAAAGAGAAATTAAATATCCATATCACCATAACTCAGGAAGATAACAGTATCCTGATCAGTGTGATGGACGATGGAATCGGATTTGATACAGAACAGAAAAAGCCGGGTGGAATCGGTCTTGAAAATATCAGAAAGCGGCTGGAACTGCTTTATGGAAAAGAAGAGTCTTGGCTTCAGGTTGAGAGTGTAGTTGGAGAATATACGTGTGTCAGCTTAAAGCTTCCACAGAAAGGGGAGACAGATGAAGGTTCTCATTGTTGAAGATGAAATTTTGGAGCGGAAAGCCCTGATACATCTGATGAAAACAGAGTTTGAGCAGGTTTCCATTGTACTGACGGCGGATAATGGAGAACAGGCAGTGAAAATGGCAGTTCAGGAAAGACCGGATCTGATCCTTATGGATATCAATCTGCCACTGTTAGATGGAATCAGTGCAATGAAAAAAATAAGAGAACAATTAGAAGACTGTCCAGTGATCATGGTTTCCGCGTATTCTGATTATGAGCATCTGAGAGGCTCCATGAGGGAACATGCATTGGATTATCTGGTGAAGCCATATTCGGTAGAAACGTTTGTGGAGGCAGTAAAAAGAGGTCTGGGAATAGATAATAAACGGGAGGAACCTTCTTTTTATGGAAAAACAGGAAGTGTGCTGCAGGTGAAAAAGTATTTGGAGACCCATTTTATGGATAATGTTTCATTACAGGATGTGGCAGAAAAGGTAAATCTGGATAAATCCTATCTTGGCCGGGTGTTTCGCGAAGAATGTGGAATCACAGTCATGGGATATTTAAAAAATATAAGGATAGAAAAGGCAAAAGAACTTCTTTTATGTGGTATGGGGGCCAGTGAGGTAGCAATGCAGACTGGTTTTGCAGATCCGGCCTATTTTGCGAAGATTTTTAAGCAGGAAATGGGGATTACGCCATCCAGATACCGGGAGTATCATCATGCAGAATAAAAAGTCGATTTTCTTATAGGATGGGTCGATTTTGTCAATATTAGAAAGCCAAGAGCCATGATACAATCAGATCATCAAAAAGGGTGCGCGCCTAAAGATGGATAAAATTCAATGGAGAAAAGGGGATTTACTATGAAAAAAGTAATGGCATTGTTATTGGCAGGAAGTATGACAGCAGCATTAACGGCATGTGGTGGAAATAGTGGTGCAGGTGGAACCACAGAGACAACCCAGGCGGCAGCAGCTGCAACAACAGAGGCAGCAAAAGAAGAGTCAAAAGAGACCTCCGCAGCAGAGACGGCGGCATCTGGAGAAAACTATGTGTTTAAATTTGCTCTGCAGAACGGAGAAAACCATCCTCTGTGCCAGGGCGTTGCAAAGTTCGGAGAAATTCTGGAAGAGAAGAGTGATGGCCGTATGAAACTGGAGTTATATTACGGTGGTGCTCTGGGAGATAAAGCGACAACGGTGCAGGGACTTCAGTCAGGAACCATTGATGGCGGAATGCTGATGAGTGGTGTGATCGCAGATTATGGATGCGAAGAACTGGGGGTATTTACTCTTCCATATTTATTTGATTCTGTTGCACATGCAAGAGCTTTTGAGAAGAGTGATGCCGGAAAAGCGTTATTAGACAAAGTACAGTCCTCTGGAACTTCCGTAGTTTGTGTTGGAGCATATCAGGAATCTGCCAGAAATTATTTCTTTACCAAGAAGAAAGTAGAGCATCCATCTGATATGAAAAATATGCAGATCCGCTGTCAGGAAGGTTCTGTTTACTATGATGCAGTAGAGGCCATGGGAGCATATGCCCAGTCTGTTGCATTTTCTGAGTTATACAGTGCCCTGCAGTCCGGTGTGGTAGATGGTGCAGAGCAGCCGCTTTCCGGATTTGTAAATAATGCATTCCAGGAGGTCGCAAAATATTATGTCATGGATCAGCATGAGATCAGTCCAAACCTGATCTTGTTCTCTGAAGCTACATGGAATCAGTTAAGCCAGGAAGACCGTGATCTGATCGAAGAGAGCTTCCAGGAGTCCGTTCCGTATTTTGAGGAGTTATCAGATTCTAAAGATGCTGAGTATTTAAAGACAATTGAAGATGCTGGTACAGAAATTGTACAGGTAGATGTGTCTGAATGGCAGGATGCCTGCAGCAGCGTATATGATAAATACGGTGAAAAATATGCAGATATCATTTCTGAGGTTAAAAACACATCCTATTAAATGGAGCGTGCGTCTATGAAAAATCAAGAAGAAAAAAGATTGCCGGATAAGCTTGCAGATGGCTTGTCCGGGATCATGATAATCATCTGTGTCATTATTTTTGCTGTGATGGTTTTTGCAGTTTCCTATGGCGTAATTGGAAGATATATCCCATTTATCAAAAACCCAAGATGGACTCAGGAACTGGCGATTCTGTGTATGGTATGGCTTTGCTTTCTTGGTTCTGGTTACGGAATCAAAGAAGGGCTTCATGTGAGAATGACCGTGATCGAATATATTGTGCCGAAAAAACTGGCTTCCGGACTTCACTGCTGTGCCTATGTATTGTTGGCGGCAGTCAATATCATGTGGATCATCTATGGAACCCAGCTTCTGGAGCTGACAAAAAGAGCGAAAATGTCAGCAACTGGATGGCCTATGGGAATTACGTATCTTTCTGTGGTAATTGGGGGCATTTATGGTCTGGCAATGTCTCTGTACCGTGTCTGGAAAGGGGGATTTTAGGCCATGAATGTGACAGCAATTTTAATTTTAATGATTACTTTTTTTGCGCTGATCTTTTTGGGATTCCATATTTCCTATTCCATGATGGCTTCTGCGGCAGTTACGATCCTTTACCTGGGGCTTTCTCCTACACAGGTGGTGAATACTATGGTAGATGGAATTGATGGTTTTACATTTTTGGCAATTCCATTTTTTATTCTATCTGGAGATATTATGGCTCATGGAGGAATTTCGGACAGACTGATTCTTCTGGCAGATGCTCTGATCGGATGGATGAGAGGCGGACTTGCTATGGTAAATATTCTGGCATCCATTTTCTTTGGAGGAATTTCTGGTTCAGCAACGGCGGATACGGCATCTTTAGGTGCGATACTGATTCCCATGATGCATAAACAGGGATATGATAAGGAATTTTCAACAGCAGTTACCATGAGCAGCAGTGTACAGGGAATGCTGATTCCACCAAGCCATAACATGATCATTTACGCCATGGCGGCAGGCGGAATTTCCGTCAGCGCGCTGTTTATGGCAGGTATTGTGCCTGGAGTACTTCTTGGTGTTGTATTGATGATCTTCAGCTACTATCTGTCTGTAAAAAGAAATTATCCGAAGGGGACGCCATTTTCCTTGTCCGGACTCTGGACTGCATTAAAGAAATCCATCTGGGGTTTAGGAACCGTTCTGATTGTAGTGGTTGGTGTGGTATTTGGAATTTTTACAGCGACTGAGAGCGCTGCCATTGCCTGTGTTTATGCACTGATTGTTTCTATGTGTGTTTACCGGGAAATGGATTTTAAGGAATTGATACAGGTAGTAAAAAGCAGTCTGAAAACCTTAGCAACTGTACTGGTATTGATTTCTGCGTCCGGTCCTTTTGGATTTTGCATCACTTATCTGAAAATTCCGGAAATGGTTGTTAATGCGATGCTTGGACTAACTGACAGTAAATTCCTGTTATTATTACTGATCAATCTGATCATCCTGGTGCTTGGCACAATTCTGGGAATGGCGTCTATCATCGTGATCGTTACTCCAATTTTAATGCCAGTATTATTAAGCATCGGTTTTAGTCCGATCCAGTTTGGGGCGGTACTGATCTTAAACTGTGGTATTGGCCTTCTGACACCTCCGGTAGGCGGCGTTCTCTTTATTGGAAGCGGCATTTCAGGAGTGCCGATTGAACGGTTGTTTAAACATACCGTGCCGTTCCTTTTGATGATGCTTCTGGTATTGCTGATGATTACTTATATTCCGGCAATTACGCTGACACTTCCGGGATTATTGGGATTATTGTAAAGATATGGAGGTCTTTATGAGTGACAGAAAAAATGTATTGATGATCTGTACGGATCACTGGTCAGGCTCTTTACTTGGGTGCGCTGGACGAAAAGATATTATGACGCCGACACTGGATTATCTGGCAAATAATGGTATCCGCTATGAGAATTTTTATAGTGAATGTCCCGTGTGTATTCCGGCAAGGCGTTCTATGATGACAGGACTGACGCCTAAAACCCATGGAGACAGGGCGTATGCGGACAGAATGCCAATGCCAGATGTTCCGACTCTGGCGGAAACATTTCGGGAAAATGGTTATCAGACCATGGCAGTAGGGAAACTTCATGTGTATCCACAGAGAAACCGGATCGGGTTTGAGGATGTGATTTTAACCGAAGAAGGAAGATACGAAATGGGAGCCGTGGATGATTACCAGATCTGGCTGGGAGAACATGGGTATCTGGGACAGGAATTCCTGCATGGAATGGGCAATAACACCTATTATACAAGAACCTGGCATCTGGATGAACAGGCGCATCCCACCAACTGGGTAACCAAACAGATGATGGCGCAGATCAAGAGAAAAGATCCGACCAGACCATTTTTCTTCTACTGTTCCTATCAGTTCCCACATCCGCCGCTGGTACCGCTTTCTACCTTCTGGGATATGTATAATGAGGATGAGATCGAAGAACCGTCGGGACAGGACTGGCTGGATGACAGCTATATTTTCAAAGCCATGTGTGAAGCGGAGCGGATTTATACAGAAAAAGAGAAAAAACGTGCCAGAAGAGCATTTTTCGCCCAGTGTACCCATATCGACTATGAGATCCGTCTTTTGATTGGAACATTGAGAGAAAGCAATCTGTTAGACGATACGATCATTGTATTTACAAGTGACCATGGAGATATGCTGTTCAATCATGAAATGGTTGCAAAACGGGCTTTTTATGAGGAGGCGACCTGTATTCCGCTGATTATTTCCGGTAAACCGGTTGTTTCAAAACGTGGAACAGTAGAGAAAAAATTAGGACAGATGGCAGATCTTATGCCGACCCTCCTGGATCTGTGCGGCCTTCCAATCCCCCAAACTGTAGAAGGAATCTCACTGGTTTCTGAGAAAGAGCATCCGTATATTTACGGCGAGGTCAACGAGAATGAAAAAGCAGCCAGAATGATCCGGTGGAAGCAGTATAAGCTGATCTATTATCCATGTGGTAATATCCGGCAGTTGTTTGATCTGGAGAAAGATCCGAAAGAGACACATAACTGTGCAGCAGATCTGGCATATCAGGAAACACGGAAAACGATGGAGCAGATGCTGATTGAAAATCTTTATGGAAATGACCTTGCATGGATCACGGATGGGGAGTTAACCGGATTTGCTCCGGGAGAATATCACTCCAAAGCAGATTATGGCCTTTACAATCAAAGAGGTTATCACTGGCCAACGCCTGGTGGCTATAGTAATCAAGGGAATAACGCATAATAATGAAAGAAGAGAATCTAATGGAGAAAAATTCATTGGATGCTCTTCTTTTATTTAAGCAAAAATTAGAAAAATTTTTACAGCTCTTTCATCAGCTCTTCCAGAAGCACCGTCAATTTGCTGCGACAATGTGTTAAATATGTTTTTTATAAACGTAAAATATACAACTGAGTTTTCACAATTTCAAACATCATTCTGATTGAAATTGCCACAATTTCCGGACTGTTGCTGGAGCGGGGAATGTGGATGGGCAGGCAATGGCGAAAAGAAGTCATTTCCCTCAGATTCCCTGGTTTCAGTGTGGACATTTCCGGGAAAATGCTATATAATTAGAGCTAATTTTGAGTGAAAGGGAACAGAAGAAATGTACCAGTTTGACAGCAGAGTGAGATACAGTGAGACCGATGAACAGGGAAGGTTAAGTGTGACCGGGATACTCAACTATCTTCAGGACTGTTCCACCCTTCAGTCAGAAGATATTGGCCTTGGTATTGAATATCTGAAAAAGACCAGACACGCATGGTGGCTTTCTTCCTGGCAGATCATCATTGACCGATATCCGCTCCTGGGAGAAGAGTTCGTCATCAGCACGTGGCCTTACGATTTTAAGGGAATTTATGCCTATCGTAATTTTACGATCCAGGATAAAGCCGGTAATTATCTGGTAAGAGCCAATTCCATCTGGTTTTTCTATGATCTGGAGGCTGAGAGACCGGCCCGTATCCGTTTGGAGGATGTGGAACGGTATGGAACAGGAGAAGAAAGGCTTGATATGGAGTATGCGCCCCGGAGGATTACGGTTCCTGAGGAGTATGAAGAAAAAGAGCCGGTTCTGGTGATGAAACATCACTTAGACACCAACCATCATGTGAATAACGCGCAGTACGTGGAGATTGTCCGCGAATTTCTGCCGGAACATTTCCAGATCGGGGAGATGCGGGTAGAATATAAGAAAGCGGCAGTGCTGGGAGATGTGATGTACCCAAGGATCAGCAGGATCACGGAGGGCTATGTAGCTTCTTTATGTGATGAGGAAGGAAAGCCTCATGCGGTGATCTGGCTGGCAGAGAAAAGATAGGGATTAGAAAGTATCGGCGGTTATGAAGGCATGACCAGACAAGATGGAGGAAAAAATGATTGAATTAGGAAAGAAACAGACTCTTGTAGTAGTCCGTGAGAAGGACTTTGGTATTTATCTGGCAGAGAAGCAGGGCGATGAGGCATCGGTGCTTCTGCCCAAAAAGCAGGTGCCTGCGGGAACCAAGATTGGTGACAGTATAGAGGTATTTATTTACAAGGATTCTGAGGATCGTCTGATCGCGACTACTCAGATGCCGAAGCTCCAGGTTGGCGAGGTTGGCGTACTGAAGGTAAAGGAAGTAGGAAAAATAGGTGCTTTTCTGGATTTTGGTCTGGAGAAGGATCTGCTGCTTCCATTTAAGGAGCAGAGCCATAAAGTGCGTCAGGGCGAAGAGTGCCTGGTGGCAGTTTATGTGGATAAGAGCAGCCGTCTGGCTGCAACCATGAAGGTATATTCCCATATGAGCAGTGAATCCCCATATCAGAAGGATGATAAGGTGACCGGTACTGTTTACGAGATCAATGAAAATCTGGGCGCTTTTGTGGCAGTAGACAATAAGTACTACGGTCTGATTCCGAAGAGAGAGCTGTTTGGAGATATTCATGAGGGCGATGTGGTGGAAGCCAGAGTCACGAAACTGCGTGAGGACGGCAAGCTGGATCTGTGCCCAAGAGAAAAAGCATATCTGCAGATGGATGCAGATTCTGAACTGGTATTAAAGGTGATTGATGAGTTTGACGGTGTGCTGCCATTTAACGATAAGGCATCACCGGAGACCATTAAGAGAGAGTTCCATATGAGCAAGAATGCGTTTAAGCGGGCTGTGGGACATCTGTTAAAAGAAGGCAAGATCAAGATCACAGATAAAACCATCGAAAGAGTGTAGGAGGATATTTTGGACTCGATAGAATATTATAACAAGTATGCGGCAAAGATATACGAAGATACCGTGGATGTGGATATGAGTGAGATCCTGAACAAATTTCTGTCCCTTTTAAATGAGGGAGATACGATCCTGGATCTGGGATGCGGTTCAGGCAGGGATTCCAAGACCATGTATGATCTGGGATATGATGTGACTCCCCTTGACGCATCGGAGGAGATGTGCAAGCTGGCAGAGATCCATACAGATTTAGATGTACTCCAGATGAATTTCGAAGACATGGAGTTTGAGGATGTATTTGATGGAATCTGGGCATGCGGTTCTCTGATCCATATTCCGAAAAATGAGATGCCGGAGATCTTGGGGAGAATCCATGACGCTTTGTGCAGTGATGGCATTTTATATATTTCGGTAAAAAAAGGAGATACAGAAGGATTCCGCGGAGAAAGATATTTTTGCGATTATACTGCAGAAAGTCTGACAGCGATGCTGGAAAAGACTGGTCTGTTTGAAATTCTGGAGGTCTGGGAGACAGATGATGTCAGATCCAGCCACCCGGATACGGTGTGGGTGAATCTGCTGGCAAGAAAACGTTAGGAGCGGTCAGCGAAAAAGGTGGCAGCGGATGTTAGGGATTTAAAATGCAGGCATATGGATGGGCGGGAGGAAAACTAAATATGAAAAAGAGACCGGTATGGGTGGATTATACCATGATTATCATAGGCGCATTTATTATGGGATTTGCGATCAAAAATATGTATGATCCTGTGAATCTGGTAACAGGAGGCGTTTCCGGCGTGGCAATTATTATGAAGGAACTGGCTCGTGTTCCTTTGTGGGTCACCAATACTGTGCTCAATATCCCGCTTTTCCTTGCAGCATGGAAGATCAAAGGATGGGGATTTATCAAACGGACAGCGGTGGCTACAGTCGCCCTGTCCGTTTCTTTATATGTGATTCCGGAAGCACATATTCTGATGGATGACATTTTTCTGGCGGCGCTATTCGGCGGAATCATATCAGGAATCGGCACCGGACTGGTATTTATGTTTTCGGCAACTACTGGAGGAACTGATATGCTGGCAGCTCTTATTCAGAGAAAGCTGCGCCAGTACTCCATTGCCCAGATCATGCAGGTGTTAGATGGGATGGTGGTATTGGCCGGTGCGGCGGTATTTGGCGTCCAATATGCCCTTTATGCCCTGATCGCTATTTTCTGTGTATCGAAGATTTCTGACGGGATCTTAGATGGAATGAAATTTTCCAAGCAGGCATTTATCATTTCTGACCATTATCAGGAGATTGCCAATGCGATCATGACACGGATGGAGCGTGGAGTTACCAGTCTGGACGGCAATGGCATGTACTCCGGACAGGAGCGGAAAATCCTGTTTTGTGTGGTGGCTCCAAAGGAAATCGTCAAGATCCGGGAGATTGTCCGGGAATTCGATCCGGGGGCTTTCGTCATTGTGAGTGATGTAAGAGAAGTCTTTGGAGAAGGCTTTATAGAATATTGACAGAAAAAAGAGGGAAAAAAGAGGGGTTCTTTGACGTTTCCATTAATTTTTAAATTCAATATACAGATTAAACAAAATCAAAAAATTTATTTTGGTGATTTACAATATGGCAAAATAATCCTCCTTCGTGTATGATAGGTACTATAAAGAGCACAGATATGAAAACCCGAGATTGTGGGGATTGGCAGGTTTTCAGATTATCTTAATAACAGGAGGATTTCTATTATGGCTAGTTTATCACTGAAGAACGTTACAAAAGCTTATCCAAACGGATTCGTTGCAGTAAAAGACTTTAATCTGGAGATTGCAGATAAAGAGTTTATCATTTTCGTAGGACCATCTGGATGTGGTAAGTCTACTACCCTTCGTATGGTAGCAGGTCTTGAGGATATTTCCAGCGGTGATCTTTTGATCGACGGCAAGCGTATGAATGACGTAGAGCCAAAGGATCGTGATATTGCAATGGTATTCCAGAACTACGCTTTGTATCCACATATGACCGTATATGACAACATGGCATTCGGCCTGAAACTTCGTAAATTACCAAAGGCTGAGATCGATCAAAAGGTTCGTGAAGCAGCCAAGATCCTGGATCTGGAAGGTCTCTTAGACCGTAAGCCAAAGGCTCTTTCCGGTGGACAGCGTCAGCGTGTTGCCATGGGTCGTGCGATCGTTCGTAATCCTAAGGTATTCCTTATGGATGAGCCACTTTCCAACCTGGATGCAAAACTGCGTGTGCAGATGAGAATTGAGATCTCTAAATTACATGAGAAATTAGGCGCAACCATCATCTACGTTACACATGATCAGACCGAGGCTATGACACTTGGTACCAGAATCGTTGTTATGAAGGATGGTGTTGTTCAACAGATCGATACACCACACAACTTATACAATAAGCCACAGAACTTGTTCGTTGCAGGATTTATCGGATCTCCACAGATGAACTTCATGGATGCTAAGATCGCTGTCAATGGTGAGACTGTTACAGCACAGGTGGGAGATGCTAACATCACAGTTCCGGCTGGAAAGGCAAAGGCTTTGATCGAAGGCGGATATGACGGCAAGACCGTAGTTCTCGGTATCCGTCCGGAGGATATCCATGATTCCCAGATGTTCATTGAAGCATCACCAAACAGCGTGATCGAAGCAAAGATCCGTGTATATGAATTACTTGGTGCAGAAGTTTTCCTGTATTTCGATTATGCAGGCACACAGGTTACAGCCCGTGTAGATCCAAGAACGACTGCAAAGCAGGGCGATCATATCAAGTTTGCGCTTGATATGGAGCATGCACATTTCTTTGATAAGGAAACAGAATTAGTGATTACTAACTAATCTTTTTCTTATATATCTTCCTATCTTATATGATGATACCCTCGGAGCGATCCGGGGGTATTATTATTCTACCCACAAACATAAAAAGTGTGTTATACTATAGGACAAAGCATCATGCCATAGGTGGCTGATACAGATAAGGGAGAATATTATGGAGACAATAAAATATACCGGCAAATTGCAGCGATACTTTCGGGCACCGATCTATATGATCATCCTGTTTGTTGCCGGGGATGTCCTGGTCTACCTGCAAAATATCAAGGCGGGGGCATTGGTTTCGGTTTGCATCGTCATTTATGCAGCCATTGTCCTTTGGTACTACCGTACCTGTGCTGCGAGGCTGAATGAGGAGATTATCCATTTTGCGACGCATTATGGGACGGTGCAAAAGGAACTGCTGAACAAGTTTCAGATTCCTTATGCACTTATGGATTACACAGGCAAGGTCTTGTGGGTCAACGAAGAATTCGTGCGCGTGACCGGCATGGACAAGCATTACAACAAGTCCATTACTTCTATCTTTAAGGAGATCACTCGTGAGGAGATCCAGAAAGCGGTCAATGACAATTTTTCCGTGGAACTGGAATTTGGCGACCGCAAGTATGCGGCAGATATGCAGCGCCTGCAATTCCATGAAGACCAAGATGCGGATGCCATGGAGATCATGACAGAGGCAGACAATTTCAATTCTCTGATCGCACTTCTCCTGTTTGACCAGACAGAACTGGATTACTACAAAGAAGAAAACGAAAAGCAGAAATTGGTCGTCGCTTTAGTGCATATTGACAATTATGAGGAAGTCTTTGATTCGATCGAGGAAGTCAAGCGCTCTTTGCTCACGGCGATCATTGATCGAAAGGTCAATAAGTATTTCCAGAATGTAGATGCTATTGTCCGTAAACTTGACCGAGATAAGTTTATGGTACTCTTCCAGCAGCAGTATCTGGCAAAGTTGGAGGAGGACAAATTCTCCATTCTGGAGGATATCAAGTCGACCAAGGCAGGTAATGAACTGGAGATCACACTGAGTATGGGCTTTGGTATCGGTGGCAATTCCTATGTGCAGAATGCAGAGTTTGCCCGTGTAGCGATCGATCTTGCCTTAGGACGTGGCGGATCGCAGGCAGTCATCAAGAATAATGGCGATGTCTCATACTATGGTGTGCGGGGTAAGGAGATCGAGCGAAATACCCGTGTCAAGGCGCGTGTCAAAGCACAGGCTCTGCGTGAGATCATGGAGACCAGAGACCAGATCATCATTATGGGGCATCCGATCGCTGATGTCGATTCCTTTGGTGCGGCAGTCGGCCTGTATTGCGCGGCGCGTGAAATCCGAAAGAATGCAAGGATCGTCTTAAATACCGTGACAAGTTCCCTGCGCCCACTGGTCGAGTCTTTCTCAGAGGAAGCAGGCTATCCGGCGGATATGTTTATCAATTCCGAGCAGGCAGAGGAAATGGCAGACGCACAGACGCTTGTGATCGTCGTTGATACCAATCGTCCGAGTTATACGGACTGTCCGCGGCTTTTGGAGATCAGCAAGTCCATCGTTGTATTTGACCACCATAGACAGGGAAGTGAACAGGTCGTCAATCCAATCCTTTCCTATATTGAGCCGTATGCATCTTCTGCATGTGAAATGATCGCGGAGGTTTTACAGTATTTTTCCGAAAAAGTACATTTGAAATCAAACGAGGCAGATTGTATCTATGCCGGTATTTTGATCGATACCAACAACTTTATGACAAAGACAGGTGTGCGTACCTTTGAGGCTGCGGCATATCTGCGTCGCTGCGGTGCCGAGGTTACCCGTGTGCGAAAACTTTTGCGTGAGGATATGGCAGCCTATAAGGCGAGAGCCGAGATCATCCGCCATGCCGAGGTTTACCGAGGGCTCTTTGCGATCTCCATCTGTGAATCGCAGGAGTTGGAAAGCCCTACCGTTGTAGGAGCCAAGGCAGCCAACGAACTTTTGAATATCGTAGGCATCAAGGCATCTTTTGTACTGACGGAGTTCCAGCACAAGATCTATGTGAGTTCCCGTTCGATCGATGAGATCGACGTGCAGCAGATCATGGAGCGTCTGGGCGGCGGCGGTCATCTGAATGTCGCAGGTGCACAGATCGAAAATGCCAGCGTGGAAGAAGTCAAACGCAGAATCGAAGATATTCTGGATATTATGATAGATGAAGGAGAGATCAAACTATGAAAGTGATTTTATTACAGGATGTTAAGTCTCTTGGAAAAAAGGGAGAGATCGTCAATGTAAGTGAGGGCTATGCCCGCAATATGCTTTTGCCGAAAAAGTTAGGCGTAGAAGCAAACAATAAAAATTTGAATGATCTGAAATTACAGAACCAGCATGCCGATAAAGTAGCACAGGAAAATCTGGAAGCGGCACAGGCAATGGCAAAGAAGATCGAGGACTGGCTGGTTGAGACCAAGATCAAGACAGGCGAAGGCGGAAGAACTTTTGGCTCTGTTTCTTCCAAGGAGATCTGCGCGGCAGTCAAGAGCCAGTACAATGAGACGATCGACAAGAAAAAGGTGCATTTGGAAGAACCGATTCGTGCGCAGGGCACCTATGAGGTCAAAGTAAAATTGCATCCACAGGTAACAGCAGTGATGCGCGTACACGTATCAGGAGAGTAGCATGGAAGAAGCACTGATCAAAAGAACAATGCCTAATAGTCTGGAGTCCGAACAGTCAGTTGTCGGTTCCATGATTATGGATCGTGATGCGATTCTGACGGCATCTGAAATTTTGACAAAGGATGATTTCTATCATCAGCAGTATGGCGTCTTGTTTGAAGCCATTGTGGAACTTTATAATAGCGGACAGCCGGTGGATCTGGTCACCCTGCAGAATAAGCTGCGGGAAAAGGATGTGCCGCCGGAAGTGGCAAGCCTGGAATATATCAGTGATCTGGTCGCAGCCGTGCCGGTGACGGTCAATGTGGCATCCTATGCCCAGATCGTCAAGGACAAGGCTCTGCTTCGTCAGATCATCAAGGTCAATCAGGAGATTGAAAACGATTGCTATAACGGCAAGGAGAGCGTGACGGAGATCTTGGAAAAGACAGAGCACGATATTTTTGCCTTAGTACAGAATCATGGAAATTCCGAGTATGTCCCGATCCGGCAGGTCGTTATGAATGCCATCCACAAGATCGAGCAGGCATCCAAGCAGAAGGGAACGGTTACCGGTATCCCGACCGGATTTATCGATCTGGATTATCAGACCGCCGGATTGCAGCCGTCCGATCTGATCTTGATCGCGGCGCGTCCTTCTATGGGTAAGACGGCGTTTGTTTTGAACCTGGCACAGTATGTTGCCTTTCACGAGGATCTGTGTACTGCCATATTTTCACTGGAAATGTCAAAGGAACAGTTGGTAAACCGTCTGTTCTCTTTGGAATCCCGCGTGGATGCACAGAAACTGCGTACCGGTAATCTGCAGGAGTCTGAGTGGGAAAAATTGATCGAGGGTGCAGGTATCATCGGTAATTCCCATTTGATCATTGATGATACGCCCGGTATCAGCATTTCGGAACTCCGCAGTAAGTGCCGTAAATACAAGATGGATCAGGATCTGCGTCTGATCATCATTGATTACCTGCAGTTGATGAGCGGTTCCGGTCGTTCGGAATCCAGACAGCAGGAGATTTCTGAGATTTCAAGATCCTTAAAGGCGCTTGCCAGAGAACTGAATGTGCCGGTCATTGCCCTGTCGCAGTTATCCCGTGCGGTGGAACAGCGTCCAGATCACAGACCTATGCTTTCGGATCTGCGTGAATCCGGAGCCATCGAGCAGGATGCCGATGTGGTAATGTTCATTTATCGTGATGATTATTATAATAAGGATACCGAACTCAAAAACATTTCAGAGATCATTGTAGCCAAGCAAAGAAACGGCCCGATCGGTACGATCAATCTGGCATGGTTGCCGGAATACACGAAGTTTGGCAATTTAGATCATACCCAGCAGTAAGATGTCGAAATCTTACGATTAGATTTGCTTGTCCGCCTTTCTGTAAGCGTTTATACTGGAATTATACATAGAAGAGAGCAGTATACATACAGGAAGGACTGGTTTTTTGGAAAAGGCACGTTATATGATCTCGGATGCGGCGCGCATGGTGGCATTGGAACAACATGTGCTGCGCTACTGGGAAGATGAACTGCAGTTGGATATCCCGCGCAATGAGATGGGGCATCGTTACTATACAGATGAGAACATCAAGGAAATTCTTCGTATCAAAGACTTGCGGGAAAAGGGCTATCAACTCAAAGCCATCCGCATGTATCTGAAAAAGGAAAAGCGCAACGAGGAAAAGGAGCAGGAAGCCAGAAAGAACCACGTGGACATTGATGGATTTGTCACCTTGACCTCTTCTAAAGATCTGGGGCTGGGAGAAGATCTGGATGCTGAGCCTGTCGCAGATGCGGCATCGGATCCGATACATCCGGTCAGCCGGCGGGAAGACAGTCAGGTGTCTGCAGAAGCGCAGCAACAGGCACGCATCAAGATCGAGCAGTTTCAAAAACTGATGACAGAGATCGTGGCAAATGCCATGCGTGAGAATAATGACGCGCTGACGACCCATGTGGAAGAGCGCATTTTAAAAGAAATGAATTATCTGATGCAGGAGCATTATCAGTTGGAAGAAGATCATTATAGGAAATTGGACGAAGTTATCCGCAGCAGCCTAAAGCGCAAGCGGAACCGTGGTGTTAAGTGGCTGCTTCCGACCAAGAAATCAGAAAAATAGAGAAAATAAAAGGGCGGCGCCATGAGAGATCATAGCGTCGCCTCTTTGTGCTTACTGATTAGCCCTGTGCTTCTAAGAAGTTGTTGATCTCGTCTACCAACATATCAGGGTCAATACCGTGTACCATAGCAGCCTGCTCGATAGTCTCCATCTGAGATGATGGGCATCCCAAACAGTGCATGCCGATATTTAATAAAATTGGTGCTACATTCTCATCGATCTGTAACAATTCACCAATCATAGTTGACTTATTTACTCTAGCCATGATCCTTATCCTCCTTATTTTTGATGGTGTTATTATAATGCCTTTTTTTGCCTTTTGCAATTCCTAATCTTGTTTTTAAATAAGAACTTGTCTTTTTAAAATAATTGATTTATTATGTGGTTACAGCAGAGAGCTGAATAAACAACAAGGTGATTGGAGGAATTTATAATGGCATACGTAATTTCTGATTCATGTGTAAGTTGTGGAACATGCGAACCTGAATGTCCAGTAGGTGCTATCTCTCAGGGAGACAGCCAGTTCGAAATCGATGGATCTGCTTGTGTTGAATGTGGCACATGCGCAGGTGTTTGTCCTACAGGCGCTATCTCTCAGGAGTAATCCTTAGATAGTTACATAACACAGACAAAGCAAAAGGCGTCCGCGTAAGCGGGCGTCTTTTTTGGGTTCTATGAAGCAGTCTACGCAACGTAGATAAAAAGAAAAGGTGGTGAATCAAAGATCCATCACCTTTTGCATTTACAGTTTCGCTAACATACCAAGAGCATCGTCCGGGATGATCAAGGTGTAGTGTTCTTTGAAGTAAGCATCCTGTCCGACAGAAAAATCTGCCTGTGAACCATACTCGGTCAGGATATTGCAGGCCTTGTTGAAATCTTCCGGTGTGTGATCGCTCTTGCTGATGATCAGATAGAAAACATCATCCGAAGGACTCTTGTATAAGGAGTTGCGTCCATGGTAAAAATCACCAAGGACATGTGACAGGCGGATCATATCATCAAGGGATGAGAATACAAACAACTTGGTGATGTCGACCGGTACGGAGATCTGGCTGGCATCCGGCAGACTGGCATCTGCGGACTTGCCGATACGGGCTGCGGCTTCTTTTGCCTTGGAAAAGAGGGACAAAATATCGTCTGCCGCGGTTGGCGGATGTGGCATGGCGTCATCATAAGAATCCATGTCAAAATCATCCGAATCCATATCCTCTGAAAAATGAGAGAACCGGGTATCCAGTTCCTCAGGGTATTCCACCTTGGTCACTATCAATAAAATGGAGTCAGCGGTAAGTGGAACGGCCTCGATCATCAGAGGAATGTCCTCCGCATCAAAGCCGAATTCGTAAGAGGCTTTCTCCATCATCTCGCGAAAAAGAGATTTGGCTTTCTCTGTGCCATAAGCGAGTTCACTTAATTTTAAGTGCCTGCTATCGAGATCTTCTCTGGTAAGGGTGCAGCGAATCTGGTTATCGTTTACTTTTTCAATTTTCATAAGATCACATCCTTTACAGAAAATTAGGTAAACTTATACCTATACACATTATAAACAATGAAAAATACAAAGTAAAGAAAGCAAAGTATTAAAAATGTCTAAAAATGTTAAAAAAGTATAAACAATGTAGAAATGTCTTGCGTTTCAAAAAGGAATTTGCTATAAAATATGCAAGAGATGCTTTTCCGGTTCTAGGGAGGAGCATATGAATGTCATATTTTCTATCTGATCGCTACGAGACGCAGGACGTTTTGTATGAGACGTCGCATACGCGGGTAGTGCTTGTCAGAGCATTAGATACCGGTGATTTACATGTTATCAAGGGTATTAGAAAGGACCCGACTACACCGGAACATTTTTTTCTTGAAGCAAGTCTGCTACAGGATCTGAGTCATCCTGGAATTCCCATTCTACTTGAAACAGAAGAAGATGAATCATATTTCTATATCGTAGAAGAATATATTTATGGAGATTCCTTAGATCAGTATTTGCTTTATCATCAAAACATTTCCCAGGATACATTTTTACAATTTGCCATGCAGTTATGTGAGATCATAAGATATCTGCATACGCATGATCCATATCCTATTTTACATTTGGATCTGAAGCCGGATCATATTATAGTATGTGGCAATCAGTTGAAATTAATCGACTTTGGCAATGCAAAGATTCTTACCAGTTCGGGAAATGATTTCCAAAATTTTGGGACAAAAAAATATGCTGCACCGGAGCAAAAGCATGGTGGTGCGGTGGATCAAAGAACCGATATATACGGTCTGGGCAAAATCTTTTCTTATATGCTTTTATTTTTGCCAATGCAAAAACGTTTGCGGTTCCTTGGACTTGTCACCCGGATGCTTCGTTATGACAAAGGCAGGCGCATCACAGACATAAGTCGCGTGCAGGATCATCTGCAAAGGGTGTGGCAGAAAAACAAAAAAGAAAAGAAGAACAAAAAGCATCTCTTAAATCGTATCGCTGTTGTAGGAAGTGAGAGTGGTGTGGGGGCGACACACGTGGCTGTGGCACTGGTCTGCTATTTGAACCGGGCGGGGTTTTACGCGTATTATAGGAATGAAACAGAAGCGCCGACACTCGAACGCATGCTGCAATACAATATGGCTTGTATAGGACAGGATGGAATGATATATCACGAATTTTTCCGGGGCTATCTGGATGATGGACCGGCACTCGCCAAGGGCGAACCTCCCTATGGGATACAGGTCATAGACTGTGGATGCAGGACAGACGTCACGGCAGGTGCGACTATCTATGTCTGTAGTGGCAGAGTCTGGCAGAGACAAGAAAAGGTATTGGCGGAAAACATGATCCTCGTGGGAAATCATTTCTCACGGCAGGAAGCCGGGCAGTATGCAAGGGTGCAAAAGAAACGTATGTATTTGTTTCCATGGCAGAAAAATCCGTTTCATACGACACTGGCGGTACAAAGACTTTTTTCAAAAATGATAGAGAGGGAGTTGTTATGTGAAAAAAAGAAGCAGGCAGATGCCTAAAAAAGTAATGGGGTTCTTTGGCACAAGGGAGGGAGCGGGCTGTACGCATATGGCGCTGAGCGTAGCAAATTATCTGCACTCAGTGGAAAAGTGGGAGGTAATGTACTTGGAATTGGGGGATTTCAGTCATTTATATCCCATGTTTTCGGACCGAGTCGTAGAGAAAAGCGGCGATATCCTCTATGCCTATCAAGGGGTATTCTATCTGATCTGTCCCAATGAGAAAGAGGCTTTACGCCTATTGGATGCTTTCGACGGGATGATGGTCATTGACTTTGGCAGATTCGCAAAGGAAAATCCACTTTTGGAAAGCAGATGTCAGCGCAGAGTTCTTATGGGTGGCTTACAGCCATGGGAACGCGAGGCTTATGCGACATGTATTGAAAAAAATAAAAAGAAAAGCGACATGGCGCAAATGGAATACTATAGCAGGCATGTAAATAGAAAGTCGCAGGTCTCATTTGCAAAAGAAAACGGCGTGTGGGTCAGACCCATGCCGGACATAGCAGATCCTTTTTCGTTGGAGGAAAAAGATATTTACTATTTGAAACAGTGGTTACAGAAGTGATCACACAAGAAGGAGGAGGTAAAGCACCGAACGAATAAGCAAATGACAAAATGTTGTTATCCTTATGTTTGAAAGGAAACAAGAATGCTAATACAGTAAACACGAAAAAAGATGAGGGCGTATCTGATAAAGAGGTGCGCCCTATTTGTTATGTGGCTTTTCTTGGCAGATGACATAGCACGACAAGATGTGCTATAATGAATGCAAATTTGCACACAAATGACCATTGGAGGGTAGAATGGACAAAAGAGATAGAAGAAAAGTGGGCGGCGGCAGCCGGAAGCATGAGCGAAAGAACCAGCAGATACCGAATCATATTTATCTGCTCGCAATCGCCTTTCTACTTTTGGTCGTCGTGGGGATGATCTTTGTTATCCGCAGATACACGCCGACCAAGGAGCATATGAGTCTGAGCGATTACTTTACTTTGACCGAGGAAAATCAGGCAGCCGTTATCTTAAATGGCGAATATAAAGAAGTCTCGGACAGCGATGATGCGATCTATGCCATTGCGACAGACCAGGGCATTTATCTGGAGATCAGTTTCTTAAAATCCAATCTGGATGACGGCTATGTTTACGATACGACGGAGGGAGTCCTGCGTTATGTGACAGATCAGGATGTGGTCTCTGCTTCCTTAAACAGTGATGCCTACACGGTAGGAAAGTCCAGAGAATCTCTGGGCAAAGACGTTGTTGTTTCACAAAATGGCGCTTACTTTGTGTCAGCGGATTTTGTCAAATTATATACCGATATGTCCTTTGAACTTTTTGACAGTCCAAACCGCGTCGTGATCGAGACGGCAGGCTATGAGAAAAAGGTTGCAAGCCTCAAACGTGATGCAGCACTGCGCCGTTTCGGCGGAGTCAAGAGCAAGATCTTAAAGGATGCGAAAAAGGGCGATCAGTTGACGATCTTGGAAAACTATGGCAAATGGAGCCATGTGCTGACAGAGGATGGTGTTCTGGCTTGTGTCCAGAACAGGCGCTTATCCAAGTCGGAAAAGCAGACGGTAGAGGCGACGCTGCCGGAGCGTACTTACAATCATATCACCGTCAAGGATCCGATCGTTATGGGCTGGCATCAGGTGACATCCCAGTCTGCCAACAGCGGCGTGTCACAGGTGGTGGCGGGCACAGGCCTCAATGTCATTTCACCGACCTGGTTCTCGCTCAGCGACAATCTGGGCAATATCAAGAGTCTTGCCAGCAGCGATTATGTGACTTATTGCCACCAGAACAACATTCAGGTATGGGGCTTAGTCAGCAATCTGGAAAATAAAAATGTCGACACGACAACGGTACTGAATACGACTTCCTACCGGGATAGTCTGGTCAACAACCTGATCACACAGGCGATTTCCTATGATCTGGACGGTATCAATGTCGATATGGAGGCGCTCAGTGTTTCTGCCAAGGATGGCTATATTGAGTTTATCAAGGAATTGTCCATCAAGTGCGAAAAGAATGACATTATCTTATCGGTAGACAACTACGTGCCTTCCGCATCCACTGCTTTTTATAATAGAAGCGTGCAGGCAGACTATGCAGATTATATTGCGGTCATGGCATATGATGAGCATTATGTCGGTGGTGATGAGGCGGGATCCGTCGCATCCATCGGTTTTGTGGAAAAAGGTGTAGCGGATACTCTGGAAGAAGTACCGGCAGATCAGATCATCTTAGGCATGCCTTTCTATGCCAGAGTGTGGGCGCAGTCCGATAGCGGTCTGACCAGTTCGGCATACGGTATGGAAGATATGCAGTCTTTCCTCAATCGCAATCAGGCAACGAGCACCTGGTCAGAGGAAGCAGGTCAGTATTATGCCGAATTTACGGAAGGTGACACGACCTATATGGCATGGATCGAGGATGCGACTTCACTTTCCAAGAAGTTAGACGTCATGAAAGAAAATAAACTGGCAGGTGCATCCTTCTGGAAACTTGGCTTCGAGACAAAGGATACCTGGCAGACAATAAAGACTTACTTTAAATAAAGCCAAACAGACTGTCATTACATATTTCTATTTTTGACACCATATATTATAAAAAACACGTGGTGATCTTATGAAACGAAAAATAGAAATGGTGATGGCAGTCTTTTTTATTGCGATCAGTCTCTTAGCAAGTGTCTGGGGCGTGTCGGTCGTTTCTGCAAAAAAGACGGCAAGCCACCTGAAAGTAGTGATCGACCCGGGGCATGGCGGCAGTGATCCGGGTAAAGTGGCGGTGGACGGATCTCTGGAAAAAGACATCAATCTGGCGATCGCACAGAAACTGGGGGCATATCTGGAAAAGCAGGGCGTGGAGGTCTATTACACAAGGGAGAGTGACTGCGAACTCTGCACCGAGTCCGGGGGCAGCAAAAAGGCAAAAGATTTACAAAAGCGCTGTCAGATCGTAGAAAATGTAGACCCGGATGTGACCATCAGCATCCACCAGAATTCTTATAGCGATGCCGGGATCTCCGGCGCGCAGGTCTTTTATTACAGTACCTCAGAAAAGAGCAGGCTCTTGGCGGAGCAGTTACAGGAGAAACTGATATCCATGGTCGATCCGACCAACCACAGGGCAGCCAAGGCAAACGATTCCTATTATATGCTGCGTAAGACCGTCAGTCCGACCGTGATCGTGGAATGTGGTTTTTTAAGCAATGAGAAGGAGTGTAAGAAACTACAGGAAGAAAAGTATCAGGACAAGATCGTGGAGGCGATCTATCAGGGAATTGTGACATTTGCACAGATGCAGGAGAGCAACTAGCGTTTTTAGTTGTGTAATTTACGAAAAGTGTTATAATGAGGACTATGAAAACGAAAGTATTTGTGGCTAGAGACAATCAGATAGAAGAAGCGGAACTCAAGGAAGCCTCTGCGGTCATTCGTAGCGGCGGCTTAGTCGCCTTTCCTACGGAAACGGTGTATGGATTGGGCGGTGATGCGACAAATCCGGAGGCTTCCCGCAAGATATATGCAGCAAAGGGTCGTCCGTCGGATAACCCTTTGATTGTTCATATAGCAGATTTTTCACAGTTGGAGGATATCGTGGCAGAGGTGCCACAGGAGGCGAGAGACTTAGCGGAGGCTTTTTGGCCGGGACCGCTTACCATGATCCTGCGCAAGAATGAGGTCATTCCTTATGAGACGACAGGAGGTCTGGATACGGTTGCCATCCGTATGCCGTCCCATCCGGTCGCCCGCAGGTTTTTACAAGACAGCGGTTGTATGATCGCAGCGCCGAGCGCCAACACATCCGGTCGCCCGAGTCCGACAACGGCACAGCATGTGTGGGAGGACTTACAGGGCAAGATCGAAGTCCTTTTGGATGGTGGACCGGTCGGTATCGGCATTGAGTCTACTATCGTGGATCTTTCCGAGGACCAGCCCATGATCTTACGACCGGGCTTTATTACCCAGGAGATGTTATCTCAGGTCTTGGGGCAGGTCGGTATGGATCCGGGCATTGCATCGGAAAACAGCAAGAAGCCGCCAAAGGCACCGGGCATGCGTTACCGCCATTATGCACCAAAGGCAGACCTTACCTTGGTCGAGGGACATATGGATCAGGTGATCGCAAAGATCAACGCACTGACCGAGGAGGCCCAGGTCAAGGGACAGTCCGTTGGCGTATTGGCAACAGCGGAAAATCAGGATGCTTATATAGCGGATCATGTGATCGTGATCGGACAGCGGGAGGATGAAGCGGAGATCGCAAGACACCTCTTTGATGTCTTACGTCAGTTTGATACGCTTGGTGTAGATGTTATATATTCAGAGAGTTTTGCGGCTGCCGGAGTGGGACAGGCGATCATGAACCGATTGCTGAAAGCGGCAGGGCATAAACGGATTTTTGTATAAGGGAACTTTTTGGGAGAAGAAGTAACTATGGAAGAAATAAAACGTGTGATCTTTGCCGCGGGCAGTGGAACATCCCGCGCACCCATGGCGGCAGCGATCATGAAGCAGATGACGGAGGGAAAAGATATCGATGTCTTAGCAAGAGGAGTTGTCGTTTTATTCCCGGAACCGATGAATCAAAAGACGGAGGCAGTGCTGATCAGCAATGGCATTGCACCGGATAATTTTGCGGCAGAGCAGTTGACAGCGGCAGACATCGTGCCGGGCACACTGATCCTGGCCATGGATGAGGCACAGCGCGTCAAGGTGATCGAGGAGATCGAGGGGGCAGATGAGGATAATACCTTTGTCTTATCGACCTATGTGGGAGATGAGATCGAGGTCGTCGATCCTTATGGGGCATCCTTACAGACCTATGGCTTATGCTTTGAAGTGCTGAAAAAGTCCATCGAAAAGTTATTGGCAAAGTTAGAGACAGATGATAAAGGGGGAGCATCATGAGTGACAAAAGACAGGATTATATCAGTTGGGACGAATATTTTATGGGCGTAGCCATGTTATCGGCTATGCGGTCCAAGGATCCGCACACGCAGGTGGGAGCCTGCATTGTCAGCGACGATCATAAGATCCTATCTATGGGGTACAATGGATTTCCTATGGGATGTTCGGATGACGATTTTCCTTGGTGTCGTGAGGGAGAGCCTTACGATAACAAGTATTTTTATACGACACACAGTGAACTGAATGCCATTCTAAACTATCGTGGGGGCAGTTTGGAAGGGGCTACTTTATATGTATCACTGTTTCCTTGTAATGAGTGTGCCAAAGCCATCATACAGTCCGGCATCTGCCGCATTGTCTATGATCAGGACAAATATGAGCACACGCCTGCCGTCATGGCATCCAAGCGTATGCTGCGTGCCGCAGGGGTAGAGTTCTATAAGTATGAACATACAGGACGCGAGATCACGATCTCGTTATAGTTTTTAGGAGAAGATTTGAGAAAAAAAGAAAGCAATGAGGTGGCAAATGCTCTGGTTCTGATCGTCCAGATCGGCGTGACTATGTTAGTACCTATTTTGTTGTGTGCGATCGGTGGCGCATGGCTGGATCATAAGTTGGGAACCAGATGGATTAGTGTATTGGGGTTTGTTCTAGGGGCGATAGCTGGTTTTCAGAATGTCTATCGTCTGGTCAAGAAATATCTAAAAGACACAAAATCCCCGGGTCAATTGCAAAGAGAAAAAGAAGAACAGGAAAAGGCATCATATGATCAAAGCATTAAAGAGACTGAATGAGGCTCTGCCGGGACTGCTCCTTGGCATTGCCATATATGGACTGATCGTAGAATTTGCCGGTGTGTGGTTTGTTTCCGACAAGCTGCGCTATACATCGGGCTTGTGGATCGGCATCGCCTGCGCTATGGGCATGGGAATCCATCTGGCCATGGTGATCGAGGAAGCGGTGCGCATGGGAGATACTGGAACCAAGCGCTTATCCTTTAAGTCTGTTCTGCGCTATCTGGTTGTGGTATTTGTATTTTTTATCATGATGTATTTTCACCTGGGTAATCTGGTGAGTGCATTTATAGGAGTTTTGGGGCTAAAGGTGAGTGCATATGTACAACCTTTTATGCATAAAATGATTTTTAAGGACATTGCGCCGGAAGAATCAACGAATGAACAGGAAGAGGAGGTGAAATTGTGAATGAAGCAATTCTAATGTCGGCTTCTGCTGATAACATTGACTTTATGATACATGGCTTGTTCTCATTTCAGTTATTTGGACAAGAAGTATGGATCACCACATCCCATGTATGTATTGCCATTGTTATGCTTGTGCTTGTGATCTTTTCTATTGTAGCCAATCGAAAAATAGCACATGCTACAGAAGTGCCTGATACCTTTCAGAACGTTCTGGAACTGATGGTAGAAAAATTGTCCGGTATCGTGGAAAACAACATGGGTTCCCACGCACCAAAGTTTACGAATTATATCTGTACGATCTTCGTATTTATATTGTTCAGTAACATATCCGGACTGTTTGGACTCAGACCGCCAACCGCGGACTATGGAACCACATTTGCCCTTGGTATCATTACGTTTGCACTGATTCACATCACAAAATGGAGACACCAGTCCTTCAAGAGGATCTGGGTTGACATGTGTTCTCCATTACCGCCGTGGTTTCCACTATGGCTGCCGATCAACTTGATCAGCGAGATCGCAGTGCCGATTTCCTTATCACTGCGTTTGTTTGCGAATGTATTGTCAGGAACCGTAATGATGGCCCTGGTTTACGGTCTGTTGGCGAAGATTGCATATGTCTGGCCTGCTGTATTACATGTCTATTTTGACCTGTTTTCCGGAGCCATTCAGACATACGTTTTCTGTATGCTTACCATGACATACATCACACAGTCCTATGGGGACGAAGAATAATTTATATTTCATATTAGGAGGAAAGAATTATGAATATCACAGGAGAAGATTTGATTTTAGCATGTTCCGCAATTGGTGCAGGTCTGGCAGTTATCGCCGGTATCGGACCTGGTATTGGACAGGGTATTGCAGCAGGTTACGGTGCAGCAGCCGTGGGTAGAAACCCGGGCGCACAGGGAAAGATCATGTCAACCATGTTACTTGGACAAGCAGTTGCCGAGACAACAGGTCTGTATGGACTTCTTGTTGCCATGCTCTTACTTTTCGTAAAACCATTAGTAGGCTAATGCGTGTAGTTTGGAATTTCCCGGGAAAGGAGGAACTACAGGAAAGTTATGACAAGATTATTTGACTTAGATTTTCAGTTGCTGTTTGACTCTGTTTCACTCGGCATTTCTGTCTTCTTTCTATTCCTGATCATGTCGTATTTTCTGTTCAATCCGGTAAGAAAACTCTTGCAGGATCGACAGGAAAAGATCCGTCAGGATATTGCCAGTGCGGCGCAGGATAAAGAAGACTCCGCCAAAGTCAAAGCAGAGTACGAAAAGCGTTTAAAGGATGTTGATAAAGAGGCTGAGACAATTCTTTCAGAAGCCAGACAAAAGGCGCTAAAGAACGAAGCCAAGATCATAGCGGATGCCAAAGAGGAAGCGGCACGTATTATTGCAAGAGCCGGAGAAGAAGCGGCTCTGGAGAAGAAGCGTGCAGCGGATGAGATGAAGCAGGAGATGATCTCCATCGCTTCTGTCATGGCTGGCAAGGTCGTGGCTGCCAATATAGACACCACGATTCAGAATGAATTGGTGGAAGAAACGCTAAAGGAAATGGGTGATGCTACATGGCAAAGTTAGTTTCAAATGTGTATGGTGAAGCATTGTTTGAACTGGCAATGGAGCAGGACCGTCTGGATGCCTATCTGGAGGAGAGCCAGGGAGTTCTTGATGTCCTTAGGGACAATCAGGAATTTAGTCAGATGATGACTCATCCCAACATCATAAAAGAAGAAAAATTGCAGATGGTAGAGACTGTTTTTAAGGGCAGGATTTCCGATGAGATGGTCGGGCTGATGCGGATGATCGTGGAGAAGGATCATTTTGCAAAGATGCCGGAGGTATTGACCTTCTTTATCGACAAGGCATTGGAAGAAAAGAAAATCGGGATCGCCTATGTAACGACACCGATGGAAGTTACCGATGCCCAGAAAAAGCAGATCAAGGACCGTTTGCTAGAGACCACTGCATACCAGTCATTTCGTATGCATTATGCGGTGGATGCCGACCTGATCGGCGGGATGGTAATCCGTATTGGGGATCGCGTTGTGGACAGCAGTGTGCGCACCAAGATCTCAGAACTATCGAGAGAATTATCCAAAATACAGTTGAAAGTAGGTGAAAGCGCTTCATGAATTTAAAACCAGAAGAAATCAGCTCTGTGATCAAGGAGCAAATGAAAAGATATGCAGCGCAGCTTCAAGTGGCAGACGTCGGCACCGTTATACAGGTGGCAGACGGTATTGCACGTATACATGGATTGGAAAATGCCATGCAGGGAGAACTTTTAGAGTTCCCTGGAGAAGTGTATGGTATGGTACTCAACCTCGAGGAAGACAATGTCGGTGCGGTTCTGCTTGGCAATAACCGCAATATCAATGAGGGAGATACCGTAAAGACAACAGGACGTGTAGTAGAAGTGCCGGTTGGAGATGCAATGTTAGGACGTGTCGTCAATGCGCTGGGACAGCCAATCGATGGCAAGGGACCGATCGAGACAGACAAGTTCCGACAGATCGAACGTGTGGCATCCGGCGTTATTTCCAGAAAGTCCGTTGATACCCCATTACAGACAGGTATCAAGGCGATCGATTCCATGATCCCGATCGGACGTGGACAGAGAGAGTTGATCATTGGTGACCGTCAGACAGGTAAGACCGCCATCGCGATCGATACGATCATCAACCAAAAGGGACAGAACGTCAAATGTATTTATGTAGCCATCGGGCAAAAGGCATCTACCGTTGCTACGATCGTAAATACCCTGGAAGAATTCGGTGCTATGTCTTATACCACGGTAGTTGCGTCTACCGCCAGTGAGTTGGCACCGCTACAGTATATTGCTCCGTACGCAGGATGTGCGATCGGAGAAGAATGGATGGAAAACGGAGAGGATGTGCTTGTTGTTTATGATGATTTGAGCAAGCATGCAACGGCATACCGTACCCTTTCTTTGCTGCTCCGTCGTCCACCAGGACGTGAGGCTTATCCGGGAGACGTATTCTATCTGCATTCCAGACTTTTGGAGCGTGCAGCACGTTTGAATGATTCTCTTGGCGGCGGATCACTGACAGCCCTGCCGATCATTGAGACGCAGGCGGGCGATGTATCTGCTTATATTCCGACCAATGTTATCTCGATCACAGATGGTCAGATCTATCTGGAGACCGAAGCCTTCAACGCAGGTTTCAGACCGGCGATCAATGCCGGACTTTCCGTATCCCGTGTTGGTGGTTCCGCACAGATCAAGGCGATGAAAAAGATCGCAGCCCCGATCCGTGTGGAGTTGGCACAGTACAGAGAACTGGCGTCTTTTGCACAGTTTGGTTCGGAACTCGATGCAGACACGACAGAGAAGCTGGCACAGGGTGAGCGTATTCAGGAAATGTTAAAGCAGCCGCAATACAAGCCGATGCCGGTAGAATATCAGATCATGATCATATATGCGGCAACCAAGAAATATCTTTTGGATATTCCGGTCGAGGATGTACTGCCGTTTGAGGCAGCCCTCTTTGCGTATGTGGATACCAAATATCCGGAGATACCGGAATCCATCCGCACCGAAAAAGTGCTGACAGAGGATACCGAAAAGGCGCTTATTCAGGCGATTGAGGAATGTAAGAAAAGCTATAAATAGCAAAGGCGGTGAGATGAAATGGCCTCAATGAGGGACATTAAAAGAAGAAAAACAAGTATTTCAAGTACGCAACAGATCACAAAAGCCATGAAACTTGTATCTACCGTAAAACTCCAAAAAGCCAAGAATAAGGCAGAAGAAACGACACCTTACTTCCGGTATATGTATCAGACAGTGTGTTCCATGCTGGCAAAGGCAGGGAATATCGATCATCCCTATTTGCGGGAGAGCGCGTCGGATCAAAAGGGAATCATTGTGATCACATCCAACCGTGGTCTTGCAGGCGGCTACAATTCCAATATCATCCGTCTGATCACGGGCAGTGACATCCCGCTGGAGAGCGCAAAGATCTACACAGTGGGGCGCAAGGGGCAGGAGGCTCTGGCGCGCAAAGGCTATCACATGGAGTCCGACTATTCGGATGTCATGGAGGCTCCTACTTATGAGGATGCGCAGGCGATCAGTAAGGAAGTCTTAAGTGCCTATGCAAAAGGCGAGATCGGTGAGATCTACTTAGCATATACACATTTCAAGAATACAGTCAGCCATGAGCCGACCCTGCTTCGTTTGTTACCGGTACAGGTAAAGGAAGAAGATCTTGCAGCAAATGACGCGGACCTTCTCATGAATTTTGAACCAAATGAAGAAGAGGCTCTGGATATGATCATTCCAAAGTACATTACCAGTCTGATCTACGGCGCGCTGGTTGAGGCGGTAGCCAGTGAGAACGGTGCGCGTATGCAGGCGATGGACTCAGCGACCAGCAATGCTGAGGATATGATCAACGACTTATCACTGAAATATAACCGTGCAAGACAGGGTTCCATCACACAGGAACTGACAGAGATCATTGCCGGTGCGGAAGCCATTTCCTAATCTTTACCAAGGGAGAAGGCAAAAACAAAGTTTTGATGAATTAGGAGTGACAAATATGGCGAAAGAAAATATAGGAAAGATCACTCAGATCATTGGTGCGGTACTTGATATCAAGTTCTCCGAAGGCGAACTGCCGGAGATCAATGATGCTATCAATATCCCAACAAAAGATGGCGGGAAATTGGTAGTCGAAGTAGCCCAGCATCTGGGAGACGATACTGTGCGTTGTATTGCCATGGGAACGACCGACGGATTGGTACGTGGAATGGAGGCACACGCTACGGGGGCACCGATCAGTGTTCCGGTTGGCGAGCAGACCTTAGGACGTATCTTTAACGTATTGGGCGAGCCTATCGACGAGATTGATGCACCGCAGGACGTGGAATATATGCCGATCCACAGAAAGGCACCTGCTTTTGAGGAGCAGGCAACTTCCACAGAAATGTTGGAGACCGGTATCAAGGTCGTAGATCTGCTCTGTCCTTATCAAAAGGGTGGAAAGATCGGACTCTTTGGTGGTGCCGGTGTAGGAAAGACGGTACTTATCCAGGAGTTGATTCATAATATCGCTACCGAGCACGGTGGATATTCTGTATTTACCGGTGTAGGAGAGCGTACCAGAGAGGGAAATGACCTCTACTATGAAATGAAAGAATCCGGGGTTATCGACAAGACCTGCATGGTCTTTGGACAGATGAATGAGCCACCTGGAGCAAGAATGCGTGTCGGTCTGACCGGTCTTACCATGGCAGAATATTTCCGTGATAAGGGTGGCAAGGATGTATTGCTCTTTATTGACAATATCTTCCGTTTCACCCAGGCTGGTTCTGAGGTGTCCGCCCTTTTGGGACGTATGCCGTCAGCCGTAGGTTACCAGCCGACCCTGCAGACAGAAATGGGCGCTTTACAGGAGCGTATTACATCAACCAAGAGCGGATCCATCACATCTGTGCAGGCAGTATATGTGCCGGCGGATGACTTGACAGACCCGGCTCCGGCAACCACGTTTGCCCATCTGGATGCCACCACGGTATTGGAGAGATCCATTGCCGAACTTGGTATTTATCCAGCAGTAGACCCATTGGCATCTACTTCCCGTATTCTGGATCCTCGTATCGTAGGACAGGAGCATTTTGAGGTAGCGCGTGGCGTGCAGGAGATCTTACAGAAGTACAAGGAATTACAGGATATCATCGCGATCCTTGGTATGGATGAATTGTCAGAAGATGACAAGTTGGTTGTCAGCCGTGCCAGAAAGATCCAGAGATTCCTGTCACAGCCATTCTTCGTAGCGGGACAGTTTACCGGATTGGAAGGAAAATACGTGCCGATTGCAGAAACCATCCGCGGATTTAGAGAGATCCTGGAAGGCAAGCATGATGATGTGCCGGAAGGACATTTCCTGAATGCAGGAACCATTGATGAAGTACGCGCCCGGATGCAGTAAGGGAGGCGACTATGGCAGATAATTTGTTTCAAGTCGAGATCATAACGCCTGACCGCATTTTTTATAGGGGGCAGGCAAGCATGATCGAGTTTACAACGACCGAGGGAGAAATCGGTGTTTTTAAGGATCACATTCCGCTGACGACAGTTCTGGCACCGGGGATCGTGACGATCACGGAGGCAGACGGCGCAAAGAAGGCCGTGGTGCATGCCGGATTTGCGGAGATCTTGGGGGAGAAGGTAACACTTCTTGCCGAGGTGGCTGAATGGCCGGAAGAGATTGATCTGGAACGTGCGAGAAAGGCGGAAGACCGGGCAAGGGAACGTCTGAATCGCAAGGATGCTGATCTGGATGTCGCGCGGGCAGAACTGGCATTAAAGCGGGCGCTGGCGCGCCAGGATATTTTGGCATAAGAATTGACCCACCATGGAGTCGCGATCTCATGCGGCTTTCTATTGGTGGGTTTATTTTTGACAAGAATTACGCTATACTAATACACTGAATGTAGACTTTTGTTGCGCAGAAGAAAAGTCACATAGAAAATCTGGTGGATATATAAGAAAAGATAGGAAGATAATGAAAGAAATTACAATAAAACTGAAAGGGAGAGATTCCTGGATCTCCGTGATCCTGGGAATCTATGGTGCCCTAGGTGCCTTTATTTCTCTTTCGCGGGAAGCAACCATAGACAACAGCCCGGATATTGATCTGGAGAGTCAGATCATGTTATATACGCGGACCATGTACCGGTCTTTTTCGTCCAATCGTCTGCGGACTTTTTTATTTGCACTTGTGATCGGCATACTGGTCTATATGGTCCTGCAATTCAGCCGAACTTATAAAGAACGTCTGGCAGATCTCTTATTCAGTCTTCTGTTTGCGTCAGGGCAGTTGGTTGCCATGATCTTTAAGAAGTGGGGCGGCTGGTACGCCATGATGGATGCCATGGAGGAGAGCGGCGTGGCAGAGATCCAGATGTACCGCATTTTCTTGAAGTGGTCTGCCTACGTTCTGATCTCCTATTTTATCGTGGCTGCCATGATGCATTTCTTCCGAAATTTTGCGGAGCAACAGGAGATCAGAGGACAAGCGGGACGAAAGATCCCACCGGTATTGCAGATTCTTTTGATGGCAGTCTGTATGTTTGTGGCGTGGCTTCCGTATTTTATTTATTTCTACCCGGGAACCAGCAACGAAGATACGGTCATTATGATCATGGAGTATAACGAGATCCCGTCTTATATCCAGACCATGTCAGCGGTGCAGGCGGATGATATCTTCATCACAAATCATCATCCTTATATCCTGACGCTGGTGTTTTCTTGGTTTATTAAATTAGGATTGCATTTTGGAGACATCTGTATTGGCGTGGCAGCCTATGTTATCTTGCAGATGATTGCGCTGTCACTGGTATTTGCCGGATGTCTGTATTATATCCGCACTTGTGGCGTGACGACAAAGCGCATGATCGGAGCCCTGCTGATACTGATTTTCTTACCGATCTTTCCTATGTATGCCATCTGTATGCTAAAGGATACGGTCTATGCCACCTTTTGTCTGATCTTTATTATGATGATGCACTATGTGGCAAGGACAAAGGGACAGGCTTTCCGCAAGGTCTGGTTTGATCTGGCAATGTTTGCCGTAGCCTGTATGATGGTTTTGACCAAGGTATATGCAATGTACATTTTGCTGATCGTTGGCGTGGTATATCTGGTCAAATATCGACGGACTTTTGCCCAGATCATCGCGTCGGTTATCCTGCCGGTTATCTTATATAAGGTGGTATTCTGCGGCATCCTGCTTCCGGCACTGAATGTAGCACCGGGAGGCATCCAGGAGGCGCTGTCCGTGCCGTTTCAGCAGACGGCGCGCTATGTCACGGAATACGGCGACCAGGTGACAGCGGCAGAAAAGAAAGCCATCAATAAGGTGCTCCCTTACAAAAAACTGGCAAAGAAGTACAACCCGGAACTTTCGGATCCGGTCAAGAAATATTACAATCAGGAAGCGACAAAGCAGGATCTTAAGAATTATTTTAAGGTCTGGTGGCAGATGTTCCTAAAGCACCCGGAAGTCTATGTGGAGTCCGTGTTGCATAATACCTATCAGTATTATGACATCAATAAGATTTCCAGCCTGGTGTATTATAAGTTTAATGATTATCTGCAATTGCACGATAAAGAAGGGCAATATACCTATCTTTATGTGGAGAACACAGAAGAGTATCTGGAACAGCGCTACGCGATCAACCAATTGGTTCTTTTTTCGGAAAAAGTGCCAATCGTGAATATCTTTGCCTCGATCGGATTGTGGCCGTGGCTGTTTTTGTTTGCCCTGCTCTACAATCTGAAATGGAAGAAAAAAGAAGTGCAGGCGCTGCTTCTGGTGCCACTGATTACGATCGCAGTCTGTATGGTGTCGCCGGACAATGGAAATACACGTTATGTGATGCCGCTTTTATATACACTGCCGTTTTTGATCCCTTTGGAACTTCTGCCGGCAAAGGCAGATGATAAAAAGGGCATGGAAACAGCGGAAATAGCAGAAGATCAGGCATAGCCTGGGAGGAAAATACAATGGATATGGAGAGACGACTTGAGGTGGAAAGCCTCACGAGAGAATTACAGGTCTTAGAACGGGAAGAACAAGAGTTAAGAGAAAAGATCGACATGATCGCGATCAAGAAGGGCGATCTGCTCAAAAGGATTGCAGATTATTCGGATGAAAAATACGAGCAGGATGCACTGACACGCTTGTATGAGCAGAGAAGGGGCAAGTAATGCAACAAAAGACAGAGAGAAAACTTGTCTGGACTAATACAGCCGTAGTATGTCTGGTCGCCCTTTTGTGTTGCTTTTTGTGGGGCAGTGCTTTTCCGGGCATCAAGATCGGTTATGGGATTTTTGACATTTCGGGGGAGCAGACCGGATTACAGATCATTTTTGCCGGAACTAGATTTTTCCTGGCAGGAATCATGGCGGTGGTGATCGGAAGTTTTGCCCATAAACGTCCGCTTTTCCCAAAGAAAACGTCCTGGTTGCCGATCCTGCATCTGAGCCTTTTACAGACGACTCTGCAATATTTTTTCTTTTATATCGGCCTGGGAAAGACCAGTGGCGTCAAGGCATCCATTATCGAGGCTTTGAATGTCTTTGTGGCATTGTTTGTGGCATGCCTTCTTTTTAAACAGGAAAAATTAAAACAAAATAAAATTATTGGATCTATCCTTGGATTTGCAGGAGTCTTTCTTGTAGAGATCTGGGGAAGCCGGGGGACGGGAAGCAGTCTGGGTGGTATTGGCATAGGAGAGATCTGTGTCTTTATCTCCACGGTCGCTTATGCTTTTTCTTCGGTCTATCTGCGGAAGTATTCCGAACAGGAAGAACCTTTTGTATTAAGCGGATATCAATTTATCGTGGGCGGGATCACATTGATCCTTCTGGGATTTTTGATGTGCATCTTCCTGCCGGCGAGTCTGGGATCCGGCTATGCGGCTATGACGACAGGACAGGTGCTGGGAGCCGTTGCAAGCCATATGGCGGGCGGGTTTTTCAGTCTCAAAGGATGCGGTATCGTGCTCTATCTGGCAATGGTATCGGCGGTGGCATATTCGCTCTGGGGTGTCCTCTTAAAGTACAACCCGGTATCAAAAGTGGCAGTATTTGGCTTTACCACGCCGATCTTTGGCGTGCTCTTATCCGCGATTTTATTGCGGGAGGCGGACACCTTGCGCATAGGCGTTTTGGTGATCTCTTTGATCCTGGTATCCATAGGAACACTTATGGCGCAGAAAAACTGATTTCTGCGCCATTTTTATCTGTTTATCCATATAAGATTCTAGTATCTGCGGATCTGGTCATCCTCATCCCCGACATTGCGGTCGATCTTTTTGATGACAACATCATAGGAAAAGGACGGATCCACCTGTACGGTCGCGGTCTCGCCAACCTTTTTACCACGGATGGCTTTGCCCAGAGGTGATTCAATGCTTACCATATCACGCAGGGAAGAACTGCGGATGGAGGTGACCAGTTTGTAAGTCTCCTCGCAGTCTTCATCCGGAATGTAGAGGGTCACGATCGTATTGATACCCACCTCATCCTCGGAAGTATGGTCCTCAATGATGGTCGCATTCTTTAACATGCGCTCCAGATAACGGATGCGGCTTTCGTTCTGGTTCTTGTCCTTTTTTGCGGCATAATATTCAAAATTCTCGCTGAGGTCGCCCTGTGCCCGCGCTTCCTTTACGGCTTCAATGGCTGCCTTTCTGACAACCAGTTTGCGGTGGTCGATCTCTTTTTGTATCTTTTCTACATCTGACGGTGTTAAACGTTCTCCCATAGTTATACTCCTTATTCTGCCTGAATTTAAAATGTGAGACGCGGTCTTTCTTTCAAGTCTGACCGCATATATTAGTATAGCACAGGGCGTCAAAGAGAGAAAGTCAGACGGCATCAGAAAAAGATATAGCAAAAATCGGGCATTGATGGTAAAATATAGCAGTATATGTGTAAAAACTGTCTTTGGACAGTAGGAATCAAGGAAGGAAATCGGCATTATGGGAATTAGCCTTGTGTTGTTGGCATATAAGGAAGAAGATAATTTACGTGTTCTTTTGCCACAGATCATTGAAGAAGTAGAAAAGTGTAATGAGGAATATGAGATCCTTGTTGTAGATACAGCCAAGCCTTTGGATAACACCAAGGGTGTTTGTCAGGAATATGGCGCAAGATACATCAATCAGGAAGAACCGGGATTCGGAGGGGCTTTCCGTACTGCGATCAAGTATGCGAACAAGAGCAAGTTTTTGATCATGGACAGTGATGGCTCCCATCCGCCAAAGAGCATTCCGGCAATCCACAAGATGTTTGTCGAGGAAAAATGCGATGTTGTTATCGGATCACGTTATGTTAAAGGCGGTGTGACAAATGATGCCAAGTCGTCACAGATCATGTCGCATATGCTCAATTTTGCATTCCGCGTCTGTCTGGGACTGCATGCCAATGACCTGTCTACAGACTATCGCATGTATCACACAAAGCAGTTGAAAAAGGTCAAACTGACCTGTGAAAACTATGATGTTCTGGAAGAAGTTTTGCTCCGCTTAAAACTCAACAAGCGTGACAAGAAGTTAAAGATCGGGGAAGTGCCGATCAATTTCCAGAAGCGTATGTACGGCGAGTCCAAGCGCCAACTTTTGAAATTTATCATCAGTTATATCAAGACACTTTTCCGTCTTATGGGCGTGCGTATCCAAGATGCACTGCATAAATAAGAGACCGATAGAAAGATGAAATGTGATCGGAGAGATCACAGGAAGGTAGTATTAGATGAAAAAGTTAATTGACCAGATCTTAAAATTTGGTGTGGTAGGAATCATTTCTTTTATTGTGGACTTTGTCATTACCATGGCAGTATCGACCGGACTTCGTCAGGGCGCGGGCATGGGGACATCACAGGCGGCGTTGATCGGTGCCTTTTTCGGTTTTGTCGTATCGGTCATTGTCAATTACATCCTTTCTATGAAGTATGTGTTTGAGCGCAGGGATGATCTGGATCGTAAAAAAGAATTCATCATCTTTGTTGTGCTCAGTGTATTCGGTCTGGGCATCAACGAACTCATCATTCTTTTCTGCATTGATATTGTCTATGCAAACTGGGCATGGCTTCATGCACTGGTTGGTGCTACCCTTGCAACAGCGGGCGCTAAGATCGTGGCAACGGCAGTTGTTATGGTCTACAATTTCGTGACCAGAAAGATCTTCTTAGAAAACAAAAAGACGGAAACTGAGGGAGAATAGGATATGAAAAGAATGCTTATCACCGGATTTTCCGGTTTCGTCAGCCGTCATTTTTTAAATTATCTTGTAGAAAATAATCTGTCCTATGAGGTGCTTGGCGTAGATGTCAATCTGCCGAAATTTGCCATGGAGGACTATGCGCCAACACTGGCTATGTCCTTTGAGCAGGTAAATCTCCTTGATAAAGAGGCAGTGGAAGATATGATCGCAACTTTCCGACCGGACTATATCCTGCATCTGGCATCTTTTTCCAGTGTTGCCTATAGTTGGCAGCATCCGGCAGACTGCTTTATGAACAATACCAGCATCTTTTTGAATGTGACAGAGGCATTGCGCAAGCATGACTTGTGTGACTGCCGTCTTTTGTCGGTGGGATCTTCGGAGGAATACGGCGATGTCAAAAAAGAGGAACTGCCGCTGCAGGAGGATATGCCTTTAGTTCCGGTCAATCCTTATGCGGTTGCCAGAGTTTCCCAGGAAATGATGGCAAAGGTATTGGCAGACAGTTTTGGCATGCAGATCATGCTGACCCGGTCTTTTAACCATATGGGACCTTTTCAGGATGAACGCTTTGTGATCCCGAGTTTTGTGCGCAGGATCTTAGATATTGCAGAAAGCGGTGCAAAAAGCGGCGAGATCGAGACCGGAGATACTTCCATTGTGCGTGACTTTGTGGATGTACGCGATGTCGTGCGTGCTTACTACCGTCTGCTTTTGGACGGAAAAGCGGGAGAAGTCTATAACATCTGTGGCGAAAAGGGCGTGTCTCTGGCAGAAGTCGTGGATCAGATCGCAGATATCGTGGGCGTTTCCGTGACAACCCGCGTCAATCCGGACTTTGTGAGACCGGGCGACAATCAGGTCGTGATCGGCTCGGCAGAAAAGATCCGACAGGATATCGGCTGGACAGCGGAGATCCCACTGCGTCAGACGCTTATGGATATGATAGGACACATGTGTGCATAGAGCGGTGCCGGAGAATTAGATGGAAAAATACTACGGGATGAACATAAGAAAAAGATTACAAAATCCATACCTGATTTTTGTACTAGGTTGTCTGCTGGGCAGCCTAGTTTTTGTATGTATCTATGGTCTGGCTGTGGTAAATGTCACAAATGTGGCGTGGCTGACGGACTCCTCACAGGCAGAAGGGCTATGGGATCTGACCCAGCATTATCTGGGCTGGGTCTTCTACCGGAAAAGTCCATGGCACTTTCCACTGGGGCTGGTCGAGGGGATTTACAGCCAGCCGGTGTCTATCGTCTATACAGACTCCATCCCTCTCTTTGCCCTACTTTTTAAAATACTATCGCCCCTGCTCCCGGCTAATTTTCAGTATTTTGGCTTGTTTGAACTCTTGTCCTATGCCCTGATGGGGGGCTTTGGGGCGCTGTTTGTGCGGGCATTTTCAAAAAGAAGCCAGATCTGTCTGCTTTCTTCTCTCTTTTTTGTCCTGTCACCGGTCATGTTGAAACGGACTTTTTATCATACGGCGTTGTCTGCCCACTTTTTGATTCTGGCGGCATTTTGTCTCTGGGTCTGGAGAGGTAGCCTTTTGCCGGAGTATGCATCGACAGAGAGGGAAACAACGGGACAGATCGTCAGAAGGCGCTGGCGTTATGCCGGGCGTTGGATCATCCTTTTATGTCTGTCGGCTCTGACCAATGCCTATTTTACGCCTATGATCCTTGGCATCTGGCTCTGTAGTGATCTGCAGGAGTATCTGGCGAAAGCGGGAAAGAAAGACAAGGGGCTTCTTGTAATCTATCTGGTGGAAGTGCTCGTTGCCGGACTGATCCTTTTTGGGATCTGTTATATCATGGGCTATTTTTATGGGGAGGTGTCTGTCTCTACGACAGGACTGGAAGAATTGTCTTTTAATCTGTTACAGTTTTTTGATCCGAGCAATGATCTTTGCGTCATTGATCACAGGAACTATATTTTCAGTAAACAGAATTATTCCTCACTTTTGCCGACTCTTCCGACTGTATCCGGTTGGCAGGAAGAAGGCTTTGCTTATCTTGGCTTTGGCATGATCTTTCTCCTTGCCTGTCTTGTGGTCTATGGAAGCATTCGCTGGATCGCAGGTAAATATAGAAAAAGACATGAGGGGGAGAAGGCGCAGATAGGGCAGGCGCAAAAAACCAACCGGCGATCTTGGATCATCAGTATTCTGATCGGTTTTTTGGTTTTTACCTTTCTTGCCCTGTCACCGCGGGCGAGTCTTGGCAGCAGGATCCTGTATCAGATCTCCTATCCGCAGGTCATCTATCAGGCGCTCAGTGTCTTTCGGTCGACGGGGCGCCTGATCTGGCCGGTCTACTATGGACTGCTGGCATTGGGGATCTATGGCATGGTTTTCCTCTTGGAAAGATCCAGGGGCAGGTTTTCTCTGGGATTTTTGATCGGTCTTTTAGTATTACAGGTCTATGATCTCTATCCGGGTGTTTCCTACAAACATCAGGCATATACCTATGCGGCAGAGACCGGCGGCGAAAGGGATGCGTCTCAAAGCCGGGATACCATGACAGCGGCATACAAAAAGTATTTGTCGTCGGATGTCTGGGATATGCTGGGAGACCAGATGGATGAGATCGTCTTTTATCCGCCGACCCAGTTTGGGATCGAGTGTGATCCAAAGACATCCTGCATTTTTGAGGAATATGCGCTTGCCCATGCTATGTCTTTGAACGTGACCTACATGAGCCGGGATATGAGCAGGACAGCGGATCAAAAGACCTATGCGCATTTTGAAAAGCGAAAAGAGGGAGAGAAATTTACGCATACCCTCTATATCTTTTTTGATATTTCAGATATACCACCGTCTGAGGAGACGCACTTGCAGTATTATCAGGTGGACGGCTATGTGATAGGGGTAGAGAAATCCCTGATTTTATGATATGATACAAGTATTTTATGAGGACAAAGGAGACAAGCAATGAGCAAAAATGTAGCACTTATTACAGGTATCACCGGACAGGACGGTAGTTACTTAGCAGAGTTTTTATTGGAAAAGGGATATGAGGTGCACGGTATCATCCGTCGTTCTTCCGTATCGACCACAGAGCGTATCGATCATCTGATCGCTGAGAATGCCATTACCTTACATGATGGAGACCTTTCGGATTCTTCTTCCATCATCCGTGTGGTAAATGAAGTCCGCCCGACAGAGATCTACAATCTGGCAGCACAGAGCCATGTAGGCGTGTCTTTTGATGCAGCAGAATATACAGGAGACGTGGACGCGCTTGGCGTTCTTCGTATCCTTGAGGCAGTACATATGCTTGGCATGGATAAGACCTGCCGTATTTACCAGGCTTCTACTTCTGAGTTGTACGGAAAGGTTGAGGAAGTTCCGCAGAACGAAAACACACCGTTCCACCCATTCAGCCCATATGCGGTTGCAAAGCAGTATGGCTTCTGGATGATGAAGGAATACAGAGAGGCTTACGGCATGTTTGCCTGCAACGGTATCCTCTTCAATCATGAATCTGAGAGACGTGGTGAGACCTTTGTTACCAGAAAGATCACCCTTGCAGCAGGACGTATTGCCTGCGGATTACAGGATCATTTGGAACTCGGCAATCTGGATTCCCTGCGTGACTGGGGCTATGCCAAGGATTATGTAGAATGTATGTGGCTGATCTTACAGCAGGACCAGCCGGACGACTATGTTATCGCAACCGGCGTTCAGCATACCGTCCGTGAATTTACAACACTTGCCTTTGCCAATGACGGTATCGAACTAGAATGGCGTGGTGAAGGCATGGAAGAAAAGGGTTATGACAAGGCAACCGGCAAGATGCTGGTATGTGTCAACCCACAGTGGTTCCGTCCGACAGACGTTGTCAACCTCTGGGGAGATCCGACCAAGGCAAAGACCAAACTCGGCTGGAATCCACAGAAGACCAGTTATGAAGAATTATGCCGCATCATGGCACAGCATGACTTAGAACTTGCCAAGAGAGAGGCAAAGTTAAAGGCAGAATAAATGACGCAGGAGAAAAAAGAACGGCAATCCAACTTTGAACTGCTCCGTATTCTTTTGATGCTGACGATCCCGGTTTACCATCTGATGCTCTATAATGGTGTTTTCTATATGGACTATCATAAGAATGTGGCACCGGGATTGTTCCTCTCCAGTGGGGGAGCGATCACGGCGGATTATGCCTTTATCGCTCTGACATCTTATTTTCTGCTGGAAAGCAAAGACCGCCCAGTAATCCGGCGGTTTTTGACGTTTGGCGCACAGGTGCTGACCCTTTATGTCATCCGTTTTATTGTCATTCGCGGGCTTTGGGGATTCCATTCAGGAAACTGGTTTGTAGAAGACTATATTTTGGGCGGAGCATGGTGGTTCGTAGCACCTTATATGGTCCTGCTCCTGGTCTATCCGTGGCTGAACCGGCTGATGGAGAGGCTGTCCCGCGGCTGGCATGGGATGCTTTGTCTGGGCTTGGCTATCTGGTTTGTCATCAATGGCATGACCCTACAGATGAATTTTGTCAATGATCTGGTCGCTTTTCTGCTTACCTATTTTGTCATGGGTTATCTGCGCAGGGACGATTACAGGCGCTGGATCTTTCCGACAGGGAAGAAATGGATGGCTGGCATTTATATGACAGGCTTTCTGTTTACGTTTTTTTACGCCTGGTATGTCAAGATGCCGGGAGTCATGGCAAATGACGATGCCGCCAATCTGGTCGTAAAGCATCTGATCGGCAAATATGCGCCTTTGCAATTTGTCATGGGACTTGCCGTGTTCTTTTTCTTCCGGGCATTGCGGCTCCGCCAGTCGCCGCTTATCAATCGTATGGCAAAGAGTGTGTTTTTTGTATTCCTTTTGCATGAGACAGTCATGGGCGTCTATTGGTATTTTGGCAAGATCAATGGGCAGTATCCTTACTATTCGGTGGCAGGATTTTGGGGCTGGCTGGTCGTCTATGCGGCAACCTGTCTGCTTGTAGGAATAGTGGCGCAGAAGTTATACACCGGATTTCTGGCACCGCTCTGGAAGCGGGGCATTGATGCCTTTTGCAAAAAATGCGGATTTCAGTAGTGTTAGGAAAGCCGATGGATCGAGAGATAAGAAAATGACCAATACAAGAGCAGAAAGAAAACAGTATCGCGCGATCGATATCGCAAAATTTGTCATGGCAATTCTTGTCGTGGCGATTCATGTGCGTCCTTTTACAGGACAGACAGCCTTTGTCTATGATGACATCATAGCGCGTATCGCAGACCCTCTCTTTTTTCAGATTACAGCATTTTTATTTTTTGAAAAGATATTTGCACAAATATCCGGCGATCTGAGACAGGGGATGTCCTGGCGCATGCTGGGACATTACATGAAGCGTATTTTGGCTTTATATACCGCATGGTTTGTTATCTATGCGCCTGTCGTGTTGCCGCGGACATGGCAGGAGTGCGGAAATATCCGCGGGATGCTTTTGGCACTGCTTAAAAAATACTGGCTGAGCGGTTATTATGGGGCAATGTGGTTTATGACAGCCCTCCTGCTGGCTATGCCTCTGGTCTTTATCCTGACAAAATATTTAGGATCGCGACTGTGTCTTCTCTTATCGGCACCATGGTTTTTGCTTACGGTGGCAAGGATGGAATATTGCAGTATCACCGATGGCTGGCAGGTGGCGGGTTATTTTGACTCTGCCATCTACGGTATTTTTGGCTGGTATGGAAATGGTCTGACTTACGGATTTTTCTTTTGCGCTCTGGGCATGTGGGTCGCTTATAAACGGACACTGGGAGGACAAAAAAACGACAGCAGGGACTTCGCCCTGCCGAGTCTGATCAGTTGTTTACTCCTGATCATTGAATCCTATGTCATCCGTGACAAGGGACTGGGACAGAGTTTTGGGGCTATGTTCTTTTTGATTCCAACTTCTTATTTCCTCCTGCAGTGGCTTTTGTCTGTGGACATCTTTGAAAAAATGGGAGAGCAGAGCAGGAAACGGTTGGATTGCGCCTGTGCGCATATGCGCAGGCTTAGTATTTTGATCTTTACCATACACTATGGCGTCATGGAAGGCTTGCAGTATATGGTTGGAAAATATACCACATATGTCTGGAATGCGACAGTCCTATATTTCGTGGTATTGGTCGTAACGATAGTCTTAGCAGAACTTATCCTGCTGGCACAAAAGAAGATAAAATGGCTGCATATCCTGTACTGACGATGGCAAGAGGCTGTTTGCAGAAAATCTGACAGAAAACATAGATCAAATGAAATGAGTTATAAGAGATGACACAGAAAAGACGAAATGAGATTACAGGCTTGCGGGGCTTGAGTGCCTGCACGATCGCCTATATCTTTCACTATACAGAATTGTTTCATACCATGCCGGAACGTTTCCCCATACAGGCGGCAGTCATGGGATTTTTGGCACGCTATGGTGTCTGCATGTCTGAGATCTTTTTTATGCTCAGTGGTCTGCTTTTGTACTGGTCCTATCAGAAACGTCTGTCCGAGGGCGAATTGCGGCTGGGTAGTTTTATCCTGCCAAAGATGAAAAAGATCTATCCTATGATGATGGCATCTGCTTTGGTGACTTGGCTTTTGCAGAAAGTCGGCTATGCTATCTATGGTGTCTATATCCTGCATCCGGATGGAGCCGGGGTGCGAAATTCCCTCAAGGCACTCCTGGTATCGCTGCTGGGTTTGCAGACAGGATGGATTTCTGACAATGATACGCTGGCGGTCAACGGACCGAGTTGGTTTGTCAGTGTTTTCTTTGTCTGCTATGCCATTTACTATCTGCTGACGCGCTATGTCAGAGGACGTTTGTGGCAGAATCTGTCTTATATTGCCATGATGGCGCTGGGCATCTTTCTGATGATCCATCCTCTGGGACTGCCCCTCTTGTATTGTACCAGTGGCAGAGGTTATTTTAGTTTTTTTGCCGGCATTATACTGGCACAGATCATAGAAAAGACCAAGGAGCGGGGCAAGACGTTTTCTTGTATATTGGCAAGTGTGGTATTGATCGGCAGTCTGATCTTGGCAGAAACTCACGAGAACTTGCGGACTTTGTGGTATGTCAGCGCTTTTGTGTGGACAAGTCTGATCTATCTGGCATGTCAGGTGGATATCCTGCGAAAGATCTTTGGGGCAAAACCTTTTGTCTGGCTGGGAAATGTCTGTATGCCGATCTTTTTGTGGAACATGGCGACTGATCTTGGGATGGAACTCATCAACCGCCTGTGTCATCTGGACTTAAATTACAGCAGTCTGACGGTATGGAGCATGCACCTTGTCATTTCCCTGTTGGTCGTATGGATCATGAATGAGGGAGATTGCCTGTTCCATCAAAGGCACTAAGGTGTTCGTGATGGCAGGGGTAGAAGTGTGAAAGATATGAAAAAGTATGCGTGTATGGAGTTTGTAGCATGGGAATAGAAAAAACAATGAGCCAAATGCCAAAAAAGAAGCAGATCAGCCGTTTTATGTGGCTTTTGATCTTGTTGTCATGCGCCATTTTCTTTTTGGACTATGACGAGAGAGTGCTGCCTTACAATTCGACGATCCTGGCATTTTCTTACAAATATGGTTTTATATCGCGAGGCCTTGCGGGCACGATCTATCAGTGGATCGACAGCATCCTGCCGGTTAATATGATCGATTATGCTATGGTGCTCCGCTTTACGCTGATCGTGACGCTTGCTTTTTATGTGCTATTCTTTGCTTTTTGCTATCAGTGCATGAAGCGGTGTCAGGAAGAATATCTGGGCAGGTTTTTGTATCTGATCCTCTTTTACGCTGTTTTTGTGGTTTCCATGTTTGCTTACAAGCGCAACTTTGGACGTCTGGATCTGTATCTGATGGCTCTTACCGTCATCGGAACCATGTGTCTGATCGCGAAAAAAGCAGAATGGCTGATCGTGCCGCTTTCCATGATCAGTGTCATGTACCATCAGGGCTATGTCTTTATGTTTTACAATATCCTGCTTGCCCTTTTGGCCTATCGGCTTTTGTCGGAAAAGGAAAAAAAGGCACGCATTTATTATGGCGTCATTCTTCTGGTCAGCCTGATCGGATGTTCTGCCCTCTTTTTGTGGTTCGAGTTCTTCAGCCATACGGACGGTGCCCGCTATGTGGATGAGATCATCGCTAATGCTAAGGCGATGACAAAGCCTTTTAACGGCATGACCTATCATGATACCCTGATCGACCATGAGATTCTGGGGATCGATCTGTCCGATGTGGAATATCCTTACCGCGTGATGAACTGGATCGAGATCCCGTTTTTTATAGCCATCATCTCTCCTTATATTGTTCTGGCGGTGAAACTATTCCGGCGGATCCTGGCGCGGGCTCAAGGAAAAACAGAACGGCTCAAATACGGCTTTCTTGCCATTGCCGCAGGAACGCTTTTGCCCCTGTTTTTGATGAAATGCGATTATGCGCGCTGGGTATTTGCCCTGATCTCCTATTACTGTATGATCTTTCTGGCACTGGTTGCCATGGGAGACCGGATCGTGGCGGAGGAGTTGACCGGCATTTTTACAGAGATCAAAGAAAAATATCCTTTTGCCATCCTTTTGCTTTTGCTGCCGGCGCTTTTGACACCGTTTTGGGATGTGCATATCAATGGGCTGCTGCGAGGAATCAGCAACCCGATCAATGAGACATTTTTGAATTTATGGTAGATAGACTGAGGTAGAAATGACAGAGCAATTTGATAAAGTTGAGAAAAAAAGATACAGGCAGTTTATCGGAGCCATGCTGGCATTTGCGGTATTCTATTATCTGCGTTATTTTAAGCACACCATGACAGAGTACAATACGACGCTCTTTGCCATGTCCTATAAGTATGGCTTCATTTCCCGCGGTATGTTGGGGACGATCTGGGCAGGCTTGGATAAGATCCTGCCACTGGATCTGATGACCTATGAGGCGGTCTACTGGTTCAACTGGGGGATCACCTGGCTCTTTAGCCTGCTGGTAATCGTCTTTTTGGGAAAATGCATTCGAAAAGTCAAAGCTGAACATCGTCATAACATGTATTATATGGCGATCGCCTGTGCCATCTATTTCTTCCCTATGTTCTGGTCGGAAGAAATGTTTGGCAGACTGGATGTATATCTCTATATCCTGACCTTTATCTGCCTTTTTGCCCTGCTTGATGAAAAAGCCGAGTGGATCATCATTCCTATTGGCATCCTTTGCATGTGTATTCATCAGGGCTTTGTTTTTACCAATGCTAATCTGATTCTGGTGCCGCTCTTTTATAAGATCATGACGGAAGAAGGAAAAAGGCGGAAAAAATATATCCTTCTTTTTGCAGGATTTTTCCTGACCATTTCTGCCTTGTTTTTATACTTTGAGTTTTTCAGCCATGGCAATGGGGCATCCATCTATAAAGAGGTCGTAGCCGCTGCAAAGGCACTTTCGGAAAACGGAAAAGGCTACAATAAATCCGTGATCCAGCATGAGATCCTGGGAAAAGATGTTTATGACTCAGAGGCGCGTTATCATGCACTGAACCGGACGGAGTTCCCGGCATTTTTGGTTTTGTATGCGCCATATCTGCCGATCGTTATTCATTTCTTCAAAGGTCTGTTTAAACGAAGTGAGAGTGGGCAGAGCAAATGGGCGCACGCGGCATTTTTGCTGGGCGCATGTACGATCCTGCCGCAATACCTCCTAAAAGTAGATTTCGGCCGCTATGCCTTTACGACTTTTACCTATTATATCGTTATGGTCATGATCCTGATGGTCATGCAGGATAAGGCTGTCGCAGACCAGTTGGAGACGACCAAGGAAAAGATTAAGGCAACGATTCCGGTGCCTTGGATCGTTCTTTTGTACCCTATGTTTTTGATGCCTTTTTATGATGTGATCATTTCCGGGGCGACATCCAAGTTGCGGACGCTGGTGATGGAAGTGCTTGGTATGCAAGTAGGACAGTAGAGGAAAAGAGATGGAAACAGCAGAGAAAAATAGAAAAATCAAAGAATTTGTCATAGCAGAAGTCCTGTTTGGGGCACTTTTGTTCCTGCGTTATTATGAGGCGTGGGTACACCGAATCAACGGGACCATGATGGCATTTTCCTATAAATACGGCTTTATTTCCAGAGGTCTGATCGGAACCATCTATCAGGGACTGGATAAAATATTGCCGGTCAACATGATGACCTATCAGGCATGTGTGGGCTATACGCTTGTTATCACGCTGCTTTTTTATGCAACGGTGCTGGGGCTCTTTGTCCTGTGTTTAAAAAGAGCCAGGGCAGAATATCTGGATGTCATGCGCTATCTGATGCTCTTTTTGACGATCTTTACCGTGCCTATGTTTGCCAGTCATTACAATTTTGGCAGACTGGATATTTATTGCGTATTCTTAAGCCTTCTTGGGGCTATGCTTTTGATCCAAGGTAAGGCAGAGTGGCTTCTGATCCCGATCTCAGCCCTTGGCGTTATGGTGCATCAGGGATATGTCTTTATGTTTTTTAACATCATTTTAGTCCTGCTCATGTATAAGATACTGTCGACAGAGGGCAAAGAACGCAAAAAATACATTACTATCTTTGCTTTGTCCCTGCTGGTGGCATGTATTCTCTTTTTCTGGTTTGAACTTTTCTCTCATGCCAATGGCGATGGTATTTATGAGGAGATTGTGGCAAATGCCAAGAAATTGTGTAAAAACGGGAAAATCCATCAAGACGTTGTGGATAAAGAGATTTTAGGGATCGATCTAACAGGTCGTGAGGTAAAATACCACCGTATGAATGCGGTGCAGTTTCCGATATTTATTCTTTTGATGCTGCCTTATATCCTGCTTATGGTGCGCTTTTTTAAAGGATTGATCGCACAGGCGGCAGAGAAAAAAGATAAGATAAAATATATCTTTGTTGCCATCGGGGCAGGAACCATCCTGCCAGACCTGCTCTTAAAGGTGGATTTCGGACGCTGGATGTATGCGATCATCGCCTATTATTGCGTTGTTTTGCTGGCACTGTTTGCCATGGGGGATGAGGCTGTCGGCAGGCAGTTTGTCCTAGCGGTGGAGCGCATCAAAAAACACGGATTTGCGGCTCTTGTCATGCTCTTGTATCCGCTGATCTTCCAGCCGCTTTGGGATGTGGCAATCTGCAGCGTCGTTGCCAAACTTGCCGGTTATATCAATACCGGGCTGGGCTTGGGTTGGTGGTAGGCTTAGGGAAGGGTGCGTTCCTTCAGCCAACTGCAAAACTGCGGTGACCGGACCGGATAATATAAGGTACGAGGGGCTATGCGTTTGCATAGCCTTTTATAAGTTGCCATGGTCTCGGTGTATTGCTTCTGATAATGATCGCGATGTCTGGCATCTTTTAAGACATGGATGTCATCAAAGATTACATCAAAATAGAAGTTGTAGGCTCTGATATAGGCTTCCGGAAAATCCTTTTCCAGAAAATCCAGGATCTTGTCGTATGCTTTGTATGCCAGTGGCTGCCGGTCGATGATGTCCGTGTCCTTGTGGGTCAGACTGCCAGGCAAAAACATATAATGATACAGGATATGAGGCATGATAAGGGCAGAGGAAATCCGTGCACCGGCTTCCAGTACCCAGAGTTTGTCCTCGTAGATGGTAAGTGACTCATCATAAAGAGGCAGGGAACCGTCCGCATCCCGCAGGGCAGAGGTACGCCAGATCTTATTCCAAGGATAGCCACCGCCATAATGGATATTGTCAGAGGCGATTTCGGTCAGAAGTGTTTCACGGTCACAGACAAGAGGCTGATTGCTTTCTTTCGAGCGAGGGAGTGATACACGCTTTTGACCGGAAGCAAGTGTTTCTTCTATTGGCGTTATGTGTCTCATGGCTTCTAAATGTTTGGCAATAGTGGACATAGAATAGTCTTGCGTAATGCAGTGGTCGACCAGAGTGCCATCGGCAAGATGATCCTGCCAGCCGAAGCAGACCAGATCGGAGTCGTGGCTTTGCATGGATTCTATACAGAGCGACCAGGCGTGAGAGTCTAAATAGTCATCAGAATCCATGAAAGTCAAAAATTCTCCTGTTACTTTGCTAAGTCCCAAATTTCGGGCAGAACTTACGCCTCCGTTTTCCTTATGAAATAAGTGGATGCGGTTATCACGAGTAGCAATTTGTTCCAGAACAGCGCAGCAATCTCTGCTAGATCCGTCATCCACCAAAATGATCTCGGTATTTGTATAGTCCTGCTGCAGCAGGCTGTCAATGCAGCGGTTCAGGTGTAAGGTCGGTGTGTTATAGACCGGCACAATGACACTGATTTTTGCGTTTTTTACGTTTGTTTCCATAAAACCCCTCATTTTCCGGCAGAAATCTGCCATATTTCCCATATATACATAGGATAATCATACCCAATGTTGAATTTTACATCAAGATAAAATATAATTTAATAATATGCTAGGTGCATTGTGTCCGGGCATACAAGGATAGGTGAAATGAGAACAAAGAATACTTTTTTAAATGCCCTGGCAAATTCGGGCTCTTATATTGTGAATTTGATACTTTCTTTTGTGGCACGTACGATCTTTATCCGCGTCCTGTCACAGGAGTATTTGGGCGTGCAGGGATTGTTTGGCAATATCCTTTCCGTGCTTTCTCTGGCAGAACTCGGTATCGGAACAGCCATGATCTACCATATGTATGGCCCGATCGCGCGCGAAGATGAAAAAGAGATCACGGAGCTGATGAACCTCTACCGCAAACTCTACTCTTATGTAGCAGGCTTTATCACGGTAGCAGGACTTTGCCTGGTTCCTTTCTTAAAATATTTTATTGCAGACGATCCCGGGATCAGCGGGCTGACAGGGATTTATCTGCTCTATCTGTTGAATACGGTCGTGTCCTATTTATGGGGCTATAAGAGAGCGCTGATCGACGGACATCAAAAAGGCTATATCAGTACGCTTTATGTGACAGCCTTTATGACCATCCAGTTCATTGCGCAGATCATTGTTCTTTTGGTATTTGAAAATTTCATCATATATCTTTTGATGCAGATCATATGCAATATCCTGACCAATCTTTCAATCGCCTGGAAATGCAACCGGATGTATCCGTATCTGAAAAAGGATCGCAAGTCTCTGCCATCCAAGGAAACACAGAAGAGCATCTTTAAGAATGTCAGTGCCATGTTCATGCACAAGTTGGGTGATGTCATGGTCAACAATACGGACAGTCTGATCATTTCTGCCTTTGTCGGTCTGGTGACCGTGGGTATTTTTGACAATTACCGTATGCTTCTGGGAAGTGTCAATACAGCCATCAATGGCATTTTGGGTTCCTTTGTCGCAAGTATCGGAAACCTTAGCGTCACGGATGACAAAGAACGCGTTTTTCATATCTATAAGACCTTGAATTTTATCGGCTTCTGGATCCATTCCTATGCGGCAGTGACCTTTCTTGTCATGTTCAATCCGTTTATCGAGGTCTGGGCGGGCAAAGATTATCTTTTCCCGATGAGTGTTGTGTTTTTGATTGTACTGAACTTTTATATGAGCGGTATGCGCAAGGTGACACTGAATTTCCGTGATGCGATGGGACTGTATTGGTACGATCGTTACAAGCCGATCTTTGAAGTGATCGTAAACCTTGTGGTTTCTATTGTTCTGGTCATCAAGTATGGTCTGGTCGGTGTTTTGATCGGTACTTTTGTATCGACGGCTGGTGTCTGCTTCTGGGTGGAGGCACTGGTCACCTACAAGCACGGTTTTGAAAAGAGCGTCAGCCATTACTTCAAGATGTTTTCTATCTATACGGTATCTGCGGTGGCAGTCGGTGGATTTACTTATTTTGTCTGTAGTTTTATTGTCATGGGCGGATTGCTGGAGATCTTCTTAAAACTTGTCGTTTGTACGGCTATGTATAATATCCTGCTGATGCTGCTTTATGGCAGAACGGTAGAGTATAAGGAGTTCATGGAAAAGCTGATCGGTCTGATCGAGGGCAGGATGGGACGCGAACTGACGGGGCTGCGCAAGGTATTGATGCGGTAGAGGTTATGGAAAAAGTTATGCAACAAAAGACGAGTCGAATTGTATATTTGGATGTGTTAAAAGGTGTCAGTATGCTCCTGGTGATCTATTGTCATGGCGTTTTGCTGCCCTATCATTCTGTGGTAGGAAATTTGATGATGACCTTAGCCTGGGGAGCCGTTCCCTGTTTCGTTATGGCATCGGGGGCAGTACTGCATCAGAGCCGACATTTTACATGGCAAAAACACGGGAAACGCCTTGGATCTATGTATATGACTTTGGTCTGCTGGCGTTTGCTGTATTTGGTGGTTTATAGGATTGCAGGAAAGATCACCGGGATTTCCCTTTGGACATGCATCAAGTATCTGTTCTTTTTACAGGATTACGAGGGCGTGGATACAGGTCTTATGTGGTATATGATCGCCTATTTGGGGCTTATGATCGTATATCCTATTACCTATTTCCTGTTTACCGGCGGTACACTGGGAAGGCAGATTACATTCTTTATCATGATCCTATCCGGTCTGACAGGTATCCTTTTTCCATCTGTGAATTGGCTGGTTGGACAGATCATACATGGAAGGGAACTGCCATTGCAGGCATGGAATAGCATATTGACTTTTGGCAACAATAATAATTTGCTGTTTTATTTCCTGTTGGGAGCATTTTTACTGGAATATCAGCAAGGCGTTGATCGAAAAGAATGTGGGCGGATCTATAGATGGCGATTGCCTTTATCGGGGATATGTCTGGTAATCGGACTTATGGGGCTTATGTTTATCAAATACCGTGAGACCGGCTTACTGATATGGGGAGACACTTATCTGAGTTTTGGCTATGTCAGATTATCTACCGCCCTGATTGCAATAGGGCTGTATGGGGTATGTGAGAGCCTATTTTCCGACCGCGAGAATCTGGCAAGCAAAATCATAGGAGAATACATAGGACAAAATACACTGGGAATTTATTATCTGCATTACATATTACTGGCGGTATTTTCATGGACAACTTGTTTTTCATGGTTGCAATTCCATTATTTTATAGGAATGAATTTGATAAAAACGTTCGCAGTAGCGTTTGTATGTTATGTTGTGGTTGGTCTGGTGAGCAGGGTACCGCTGATTCGGAAAATGGTTTCATAAATGTGGCTAATATGGATGAAAGATAAAATGAAACAGAGAAGAGTTATATTTATTGATTATATTCGTGCTTTGGCGATCCTGATGGTTATCATGTGTCATGTGATCGATGTCAACTGCCTGTTCTGGCTGGGATATCAGGACATGTCCGGGGCAAGACAGATCATCCTATATACTTTGCTGATCTTTGGCAGATGCGGCGTGCCGCTCTTTCTTATGATCACAGGATATCTGCTCTTAGACCGTGATTATAGCCAAGGTAAATGGAAAAGTTTCTATTTACATAAATGGCTGCATCTTTTCCTGCTGACAGAGATCTGGTTTATCATTTATGAGGGCTTTTCAGTTTTCGTGCAGGGAAATCCATTTGTGGGAAAAAATCTTGTCTTGCGCCTGTTGTTCGTTAAGGAACCAGCTTTGTCACATGCCTGGTATCTGCCGGTTATATTGGGTTTATATTTGCTCTTGCCTGTTTTTGCACTGGTTTGGAAAAAACTTTCCAATCGGGGATGCCTCATTATCGTCATTTTGCTATGGGCACTTGTATTGTTGCTGCAGAATTTTGCCCAAGAGAGTATGGCGCAACATATAACCTATGCCCTGTATATGCTGATTGGCGGAGCATACAAGAGGTGGAATACAGCGTTGGTAGAACACAAAAAAGCTGCTTACACCATATACAGTCTGGCAGGCATTTTCGCTTTGGCTGGATGTGAGGGCTATTTATGGCTCCAGCACAGAAGGGGAGAAAACGTGAGTCTTTGGTATGACCACGCGGGGATTGTTTTGCTCAGTCTGGCACTGTTTGGTTTTGCGATGTTTCTTGTGCAAAAGAATTGTTCCTTCGTGGAGCGTCTGTCACAGGATTCTTTTGGCATTTACCTCATACATAATATGATCGCACTCATGATGATGCCGTGGCTTAGTCAGTGGAACAGCAATCTATATTTGAAAATGATCCTTACCTATCTGTTGGTTTGGGGAATTGCCTGGGGGCTGGTCCGTCTGATCGGGAAAATACCATACGTCGGAGACTGGATTCTTTATAAGAGGAGATTGAAATAGATGAAGATAAAAGATAATAAATTTACATGGGCAATGATCCTCTTTACCTTTGTACTATTCTGGAATAATTTTGCGGGAACGACAAGCAATATCAATACGACTATGCTTGCTTTTCATTATGGGTATGGCTTTATTTCCCGTGGGCTACTGGGGACGATTTATGGTGTTTTAAACCGGATCCTGCCTTGGGATTTATATACTTTTGGCTGGGCAATGCTCTTTTTTGAAGGATGTTTTCTGGTCTTTGTTGTATTACTTTTCTTCTTTTGTATGAAGTGTCTGAGAATGAGCGACGAAAAGGTAAAACAGAGTGCCCGGTATTTTATCATCTTATATTTTATTGCAGCGATCCCTATGTTTTCCAGTGAGTATAATCTGGGAAGATTGGACATGTATTGTCTCATGTGCAGTATGCTGTCTGTGCTTCTTATGGTCTATGGAAAGGCAGAATGGCTGGCGGTGCCGCTCTCTGCCATTGGCGTGATGTTTCATCAGGGACATGTTTTCATGTATATGGGAATGGTACTTGCAATGCAACTATATAAGGCTTTGGATGCTGTCAAGGGACAGGAAGATGTCAAGGCTATTTTTCAGAATAAGACCAGTCAGAAATATCTGGGGATGTTTTTGGCGACCATGCTTACGGTGTCTGCTTTATTTATCTGGTTTGAGGGATTTTCTCATATTGATGGAGAAAAATTCGCGGATCAGTTGATCGATACGGCATGCAGTATGGGACCGGATGCTGATTATCATATTGAAGTTGTGGAACATGAGATTTTAGGGGTGGATTTATCGGCTAAGGAATGGGAATATCGCAAACAAAATCTTGTGGAATTTCCATTATATTGTCTGTTTATGCTACCATATATTTTAATTGCTATACGGTTTGCGCGAGACCTGCTGCGACTGGCGAAAGCAAAGATTGATAAGTGGAAATATATCATTGTGCTTGTGGGAACTTTGACAATCTTGCCAGATATGATACTAAAAGTAGATTATGGCCGCTGGATCTTTTCCATCATCAGTTATTATGCCGTCGTATTATTGGCACTGCTTGCAATGCGCGATACGGCAGTGACAGAGGTGAGCCGGCAGACAGTAGACAGGCTAAGAAGCAAATATCCATATGCGGTCTTATTGTTGATATACCCGCTTTTGTTCCAGCCGCTCATGCATATTAGCATCTGTCCGCTGACAGAGAGGATCGTTAATATCCTGAATGTGCATCTGCATATATGGATTCCGTGGCAATAGAAATAGGAAACGCAGGAGAAAAGAGGAAAATGAAAGAGAAACTTGTAAAGGCAAATTACAATATCAGACAGTTTATCATGATGCTGGCTTTTGTGGATTTGGCAACCTTTGTTACAAATTACAGAGGCTGGGTCAGATCCTACAATACGACTATGCTTGCGCTGTCCTATGAATATGGATTTACATCAAGATCCCTGCTTGGAACCATCTACCATATCCTGGATGCGGTGATACCGGTAGATATGATGCAATATCAGAATGCCTTGGTATTTGCCAATGTGGTGACGGTCCTGTTTATCGTATTCCTTTTATATTTTTCCTATCATGTTTTAAAGAAGAGTGATATGGAAAATGGCATGGTGACAAAGGCAGAGCAATACATCTTGCTGACCTTTCATATTGCCATGGTAGCAACCTTTACCTATGCATACAATTTCTTGCGTGTAGATTTTTGCATGGTATGGATGATGTTATTGGGCTTTATGGCATTGATGAATGAAAAGACAGAATGGTTGTCCCTGCCATTTGCGGCATTGGGTATCATGTTCCATCAGGGCTTCGTCCTCATGTATTTTAATGTGATCCTAGTGATCCAGTTTTATTATATGATGACACGAAAGAATAAGAAAAATACCATTTTGTTTTTCCTGACCTTTCTGATAGGATCCGGTATGTTTTTGTGGTTTGAGTTGTTCAGCCGCACCAATGGCAATGACATTTTTGAGACTGTTTTGCGGGATGCGACCAATGTCTCCTATCAGGGAATCTATCATACAACCCTCTTGTACCATGAGGTCTTAGGCATTGATGTTTCCGGTGCGGAGACGGATTTTGTATATATGAACCATGTGCAATTAGTCCTTTATCTGCTGATACTTTTGCCGGCAATCGTTGTTCTGGCAAGGGCTTTTGTAAGGATCATCAAGAAAGTGGACGACCTGTTTGCCAAGTTAAAATATCTTGCGGTAGCGGTCGGTTCCCTGACTATTTTACCGGATATGCTCTTGAAGGTAGATTATGGTCGCTGGATTCTGGCAGTGGTTACTTACTATCTGCTTATTATTCTGGCAATGTTGATCTTGCGGGATCCACTGGTTACGGAAGAAACAAAAGTTGTCGTAGATAGAGTAAAAAAACATCCTGCATGGTTGGTATATTTTACTCTGGTAGTATTGACTGTCCCTTATATGGATGTGGATATTGACATGTTAGTCAAGGGCTTACAGCGCTTTATGCAAAGTAAGGGCATATTGTTCTACTAGAGGATGAGGTGATTTGGATGAAAGATAAATTACAAAAAAAAGATATGACCTTTCTGCTTGCTTTGGCAGGTTTTGGTTTTCTGTGCGTCTTGCGTTATTACAATGAAAATATGATGCAGCACCTGTGGGCACTATCCATTCTGGGGAACCGACGTATCATACAGGGGATGACGGCAGTATTTTTCCTTATTTTGATCGGAGTGGCTGGGCAGGCGCTGCGCAAGGTCAGTAAAGAAAATAGAAGCGGGATCTATTATATTGCAACGCTGCTTGCCGTATGCCTGATGCCGATGTTTATCTGCGACAGTTATATGGGATCACCGGATCTGTACGCGTGGGTCATCATACTCTTATGCATTGTGGCACTTTTGAACGGAAGATGTGATGGTATTGTCCTGCCGGGCATCCTGCTTGCCGCATATATCTGTCCGATGATCGTATTTTCCGGTGGAGCATTATTGTTCGCGGCAGTATTGGCAAAGGGCATGTGTGAGGATAACAAGAGAAATATGGTGCAGGCGGCAGGGATGGTCGTTATGGCTTTCGTGGCATTTGTTCTGGCAAAGGAAACTTATGGATTTGCAGCAGATGTGCAGGGGCGTATTTCAGGGAAACGCTTCCTGGTCATTGTTCTTTTGTTTCTGCCATATACTTATGCCATCTTTCAATTTTTTGCCTCTCTGATAAAAGAACAGACAGATGGACGGCACAGACTTGCTTATCTTTTGTGTGGTCTTGGCTCCGTGCCGGGCTTTTTGCTGTGGGCTTATCTGGGTGATTATTGCCGGGCGGTCATATATGCTTTTGTATATTACCTGTTACTGCTGTTGATTCTGTATTGTCAGGATCTGGCATTTCAGACATCATGGAATACATTTCGACTGTGGATTAAAGAAAAAGTGGTTTTAGAGCCGGTTGTTGTGATCTATCCATTGATCATTCTGACATTCTGGATGGTATCCAATGACTTCATCGATGCAGAGTCGATCATAGAATTTACGAGGTAAAGAAATTGAAAGAGTGGATCAAAGATTATGTCAAATCAATAGGGCTTGTGATAGGGTGTGCCATCGCAGCAATACTCTTGCTGACGCTTGCGTATATGATACCGCGCGATCTTTTTGTAAAACATATAGAGGAGTCAGAAAATCTTTTATATGCCCTGTGCGATGACAATAATATCAACGCGAATATAGACGGGTATGTATATGATACCAAGACCAATATCATTACCTTAGAAGAGGTGATCGCGCCGAGAGAACACACGGCTTTCCAGGATGCCTTGCTGGCACCGAGTTCCAATTATATCCGGGATTTCTTTGGAGACTGGGTCAATACTCTGCAAAATGATGCACATGCGAAAGCCTATAGTGAGGATAATAAATTGACCTATCCGCGTTATTGGCACGGTTTTGTACTGTTCTTGAAACCCATGTTTGTTTTCTTTAACCTGAATGAGATTTATCAGATCAATACCTTGATCTTATGTGGCTTGTGTTTTGCCACTCTGCTTTTGATCTATAAAAAAGAAAAAGCATACGTTGGACCGTTTCTTGTCCTGCTTGCACTTTTTAATCCGCCTTATATTGCGAGGTCATTTCAACTTTCGAGTGTCTTCTATGCGATGATCCTTACATGTATAATGGTACTTTGCTGGGATGACAAGGAAAAAAGGGAACATCTTTTCCTGTATGCCTTTGTGATCGATGGTATTATTCTGGCATTTTTGGATTTCCTTACTTATCCGCCGGTGGCATTCGTGGTTCCTCTTTGTTTTGTGCTGGTATTCTCAGAACAAGACCTGTTACATAATCTGCTTGCGAGTATCCGTTATGGTATAGCCTTTTTATTAGGCTACGCCGGAATGTGGGTAAGCAAGTGGATCCTGGCATCTTTGTTTACGGATGAGAACGTGATCGCCGAGGGCATTGAAAGTGTCCTGCACCGAACAGGAAAAGGCGCGATGTCGGATGTGGATAGCGCTTTTAACGTGGAGATCAGTCCGGCAGCAGCCATGCGTGAAAATTTACATGCCTTTGGCACAAGACCGGTCAGGATTATGGTCTTCCTGCTCCTATGTGCTGCGGTTGTTCTGGTCATTTATATGATCCGGCATAAGGCTGGTTTTACGAAGCGAGCAGCGGGAATGTTTGTGATCTTTGCATTACTGACAATCATTCCGATTGTGTGGATCGTGGCATTGAATAACCATTGCTCCCTGCATCCACATCTGGAATGGAGAGAATGGCTGGTGGCAGTTTTTGCACCATTAATGTGGCTGGCATGGTTCTGGACAGATAGAAGAAAGAAAGCAGTGGAGTGCAGATAAGATGAAAGTGAAGCAAAACATCCAAGTATTGATTAAAATGATAGGGATTGTAGTCATTAGCAGTATAGTATTGGTGGGGCTTTTATGCCTTGTCTATAAATTGCCAAGAAATCGCATGGTAGAGCATGTTATCGAATCAGACAATACGATCCGTTTGCAAAATGATGATTACAATATGAGTATTTCCAATTTTTATGATACCTACGATACAGACACCAACATTATCATGTTATTAGAAGCCATCGCACCGGATTTCAACGGTTCATTGCAGGATGCCCTGCTGTGTCCGTCCGGGGCATATCTGGAAAATCAGTGGGGAGATTGGGCGGATACCTTGATGAACTATGCAAATGATGCGCAAGGCGATCTGTCTTATGTCAACTATGCCAGATATTGGCATGGCTATCTGGTATTTTTGAAACCGCTTCTGATGTTTATGAATGTGCAGGACATCTATTATCTGCATGCCATGCTTATGGTCTTTTTGACAGGATGGATCTTCTGCCTGCTCTATAAGAGATTGGGAAAATATTGTATTGCGTATGCGGTAACCATCATTGCCATGAATCCGGTTGCGATTGCGCAGTCCTTTCAGTTGTCTACCATCTATTATGCCATGCAGTTGACCCTGCTCTTACTTTTGTATTGCAAAAAGGAAAAACAGATCCCTTACATATTCCTGATCGATGGTATGCTGGTGGCATTCTTTGACTTTTTGACCTATCCGCTGGTTGCCTTTGCCATTCCGGTTCTGACTTACTATCTATTATATCGTGAGGACGGATTTTTACAGAATGTAAAGAAGATCGTGGGCAAGGGAGTTTCCTTTTTGATCGGCTATGCCGGATTGTGGTTTATGAAGTGGATCTGGGCAACTGCCTTTACCCATGAAGATATTTTAAGAGACGGCTGGATCAATGTACTGCGAAGAACAGGAACCGGTGACAACTTTGGAGACAATCAGTATGGGATGGCGATTGGCCCTATGGCGGCACTCCGCATTAATTTTCATGCTTTTGTCGGATGGACGACAGTCCTGCTTGGAGTGATCTTCCTGGTCGGTGTGATCGCCTATATGTTGTATAAAAAGCAAAAACCGATCTTTCAAAAGATAACAGTCCTTATTTCATTTCTCGTAGCATGTTCGCCGATCCTCTGGTATGTGGTTGTCAATAATCATGCATCTTTGCATCCACATCTGGAGTGGAGAGAATGGGTAGTCAGTGTGTTTGCCGCATGTGTTTTGGTCTTGAGTTTACTAAGGGAGAAAACAGATGAAAGAATATCGGTTTGAAGAAATAAGTCTGGGTCTGAGTGAATCTTTTCAAGTTGAGATCACCCGGGAAATGATGGATAAGTTCCGGGATATATCCGGTGATGTCAATCCTTTACATAACGATACAGAATTTGCCAAAGCCAGAGGATATGAAGATCGTGTGGTTTATGGCATGTTGATCGCATCGCAGATATCTACGCTGGGAGGTGTCTACCTGCCGGGGAAATACTGCCTGATCCATGGCGTGGAGATTGATTTCGCACGCCCGGTCTACATAGGAGATAAGCTGACTATTAGTGGCACAGTGAAGGAAATACATGAATCTGTCAGACGTCTGACAATCAAGTTTGTGATCAGGAACCAGACAGGTAAGACAGTTTCGAAAGGTATTTTGAAAGCGGGGTGCATGCTATAATGAGCAGAGAGAAAAAAGTCTTATTTGTCACGGGGGCATCATCAGATGTCGGGCAGGCATTGATCCTGCAAATAGCAGATCAGTATGACACGATCGTAGCACATTATTGTCATAGTCATGAGAGTATCGACGCTCTTGCGCAAAAGTTCCCGGGCAAGATCCAAAAGGTCAAAGCAGATCTGGCAGATCCCAAAGAAGTACAGGCGATGATCGATGGGATGATAAAAGAACAGTGGCTGCCGGACCATATCGTGCATCTGGCAGCGCCAAAGACTACGAATGAGCGGTTTCACAAGATGGATCCGGTCAGATTAGATCAGGCATTTGAAGTTTCGGTCAGATCTATTTTTCATATACTACAGAGTTTTGTGCCACATATGAGTAAACAAAAGTATGGCAGGGTTGTATTCATGCTGACATCCTATTGTCTGGGACTGCCACCTAAGTATCAGAGTGCTTATGTGACATCCAAGTATGCCCTGTTGGGTCTGATGAAAGCTCTGGCAACAGAATATGATAGCAAGGGGATCACAGTCAATGGCATTTCCCCGGAGATGATCGACACCAAATTCCTCAGTGATCTGCCGGATTTGATCGTGGAAGAAAATGCAGCCAAAAGTCCCTTGAAACGCAATCTGCAAGTGGATGATGTGGTGCCGATGCTGGCATATCTCTTGTCTGATGCAGCAGAGGCGATTACCGGACAAAATATTGCCATTACCGGTGGCATGAGATAAAGAAAAGGAGAACAAACAGATGAGTAGAGAAGAAGTGTTTGAAAGATTACATGAGATTTTTTGGGATGTTTTTGATGATGAAGATATTCGATTGACCGATGCGACCACATCGGATGATATTGAAGATTGGGATTCCCTGGAGCATATCAATCTGGTAGTTGAGATTGAAAATCAGTTTGGCATGAAGTTTACCATGGGTGAAGTACATGAAATGAAAAATGTAGGTGAGATGGTAGATATTATCATCGAGAGAGCGACTAAGTAGGCGGGGAAGAACATGGCAATCACGTCACTTAAATTTTTTGCCTTTTTGGCAGTCATATATTTGCTGTATTGTCTGGTGCCGCGGCAAAAACGCTGGTTTGTCTTGCTTGGGGCGAGTCTGTTCTTTTATGTGGTCTGTGGATCACTCCGTTTGTTTGTCGTCACACTCTTACAGATCCTAGTGGCATATGGCGCGGCGATCCGGACGGACAAGCAGCAGAGGGAGGGTGTTTCTACAAAGATAAATACCGCAGGGATCCTTACCTGTCTGGCAGTGCTTTTTCAGATAGGCGCTTTGCTTTATTACAAAGAGATGAACTTCTTTGTGACCAATGGCAATATCCTGCTTCATCTGCTGGGAAAGGAAAGTACCTTGTCCCTTTGGCAGATAGTAGCACCGCTGGGGATTTCTTATTATACATTAAGTTATATCGCATACATTTTGGATGTCTATTGGGGCGTTGTCAGCCCGCAGAGGAATTTTTTGAAGTTTTGCCTTTTTGGCATTTACTTTCCGATCATGATCTCTGGTCCGATCACGCGGTATCAGGAGATCGAACAGGATTTGTATGCGGGAAACCGAGCTGACTATCAGGGCTTTTGTTTTGGATTGCAGCGCATTCTGTGGGGACTTTTCAAGAAACTGGTGATCGCGGATCGTATGGCGCCGATCGTACAGGAGATCTGGTCGGGAGACTTTTATGGATGGTGTGTGTTGATCGGGGTACTCGGTTACGCATGGCAGTTATACATGGATTTCTCTGGATGTATGGATGTTGTGTTAGGGGCATCGGAATTGTTTGGCATACGACTTCCGGAGAACTTTAATACACCATTATATGCGACTTCACTATCCGAATATTGGAGAAGATGGCATATTACCTTGGGAGCCTGGGTAAAAGATTATGTCATGTATCCAATCCTGAAAACAAAAGGCTTGCAGACGCGGGCTAAAAAATGGAAAAAGAAATACGGCAAGAAAATGGGAAAGAAGATGACGACATGGATCGGTCTGTTTTTTACTTGGCTGGTTGTAGGTCTGTGGCACGGCGGAGCATGGACCTTTGTTTTCGGATCCGGTCTGTTTTTCTTTCTTATGATCGTTGGTGGGCAGATTTTAGAGCCGATTGGTAAATGGTGTATAGAGAAGATGCATATCCCGACGCAGAGTTTTGGATGGAAACTCTGGCAGCGGATCCGTACCTTTGTATTATTTTCTGCCAGCATATCGTTTAGTTGGTCTGCCAGCATGAAAGATGGTTTTCGTATGTGGGCAAGATGTTTTAAACCGACAAATCTTTCATCCCTTTTGCCACTGGCATCGCGTGCAGACTGGTTCCTTCTTGTTATCGGAGCTGTCATTGTATGGCTGATCTCCTATGGTAAGCAAAAAGAGGATGTGCGGATGTATGTGGCAAAGAAGGCATTGCCGGTCCGCTGGATCCTTTATCTTGTATTGTTATTTGCAGTCTTGATCTGCGGTGTTTACGGTCCGGGTTACGATGCATCATCCTTTATATATGGACAGTTCTAGGAGTACATATTGAAAACGAAACAAAGACACATAACAAAAATCATTGCATTTCTTCTGGTGGTGGCGCTTCTCTTTGGGGGAGCGGCGCAGGTGCTTAGGATATCTGACGATACACATTCCAGAGCAGAATTTGATACATTTTACAGGCTGGATAAAAATAGTCTGGATGCCGTATGGATTGGTGCCAGTGCGGTACAGTCGTCCTTTATACCGTCAGAAGCCTGCGCGCATAATGGCGTGCAGATGTATGGGCTTGGAACGGCAAGCCAACCGGTTGCACTGACGAAATATCTCTTGCAGGAGGTGCAAAAGACACAGGATCCCAAGGTCTATCTGATCGATATCCGGATGTTGGCATATGATTATGATGTGATGGGAAATGAGATCTTCTGTGATAACTATATTCGGCGTGTAACGGATTCTATGCGGTTTTCGCATAATCGGACACAAGCCATAAAGGATATGGTGGAGCGTTTGGAGAAAAAAACGGGCAGCCGTGTCAATGCGTTTGATTACTACTTTAGTTTCACGCTCTATCATAATCGCTGGAGTCAGTTGACGGCGGCAGATTTTGGACAGGATGCGGATAGTTTTATGGGCTACTATATCTATGATGATACAGAAAGTTTTGATAAACAGGAAACACTGGCAAGAAGAAGCGCAAAGCCACTGGAAGTTTCAAGTGACAACCAGCAGTATTTAGAGGAACTGCTGGATTATCTGGATACTTTCGATGGAAACATTCTCTTTACAAATACCCCGAATAATCTGGAAGAGGACAAATTTGCCAACTACAATTATATCAAGAAGAAGATTGAGGACCGAGGCTATGAAGTGTTGGATCTGAACGATCATGTAGATGAGATCGGCTTGGACTATGAAACGGATTTCAACGAGAATATGCATGTGAATTATCGTGGTGCATTTAAGATCACAGACTATATGGCAGACTATCTGAAAGAAAAGTACGAACTGCCGGAACATGAAAAAGAAACAGACAGCATTTATGAAAAAACGCAGGAAAGATTATTGTCTCGTACCGAAGAAATGGAAAAACGTAATGAATAATGTAATGACGGATGAAAATGGAAAATTGCAAAGGGATTACTGGAACATCTTAAAGGGAATCGGCGCTTTTTGCGTTGTGCTCGGACATTGTGCCATGCCGGTGCAGAACTTTGTCTATCTGTTTCATGTGCCGCTTTTCTTTTTTATCTCAGGTTATATGTATAATGAGCAAAAATACGGGGATGCCCCATATGATAATCTCAAAGGGCGTATGAAGTCCTGGGTAAAATATGTTGCTTTATATATTGTTTATATTTTACTTCATAATTTCTTGGGGTATTATGATATGCTGCGCATAGATGAGCCGCTTTATACAAAAGCACAGATGGTGGAACAAATGGCGTACGCTGTCATCGGAGACGGAAATGAACTTCTGGCAGGTCCGCTGTGGTTTGTTCCGGTGCTTGTGATCGGCTCTGCCTTCATGGGCTTTGTTATCTATTACAGCCGTATGCTGGAAGATCGGTTTAAAAGTAAAAAGATCAAATTCCTCTTTCAGGGAATTGTCATAGGATGCAGCAGTATCGTGGGCTATCTTATGATCGCCTATGGCTGGGATCTGCCTGCACATATGCAGATCGCCTTTGCGGTACAACCATATTTCTGGGCTGGCTATCTTTTACGCAATTATATGTCCGATCTGGAAAAGTACATAAAATACTGGGTGGGTATCATCCTGTTTCTGCTTCTTGCGATCTATAGTAGAGATCATTTGTATAGCCTGGTGGATGGATACGTCAGTCCGATCATGTATCTGACTGCATTTATGGGATTTTATGTCTGTATGTGTCTGGCAAAGGGAATCTGTGTTTTGCAAAAAAGCAATTATCTGCGCAGTTTATTCGTCAAAATGGGACAGGCATCCTTCCTTTTGATGGGAACACATTTTATGATTATCCGCGGCATTGATCGTATCTATGCAGGATATCATCAGGATATCTCTATGATGTATGAACATTATTTAGGAAATCACAATATGCTGATCCCTTTGTATTTAGTATTGGGTATTGGCTTGCCATTACTGTTACAGGCATTTTGGAATAGACTGTCGAAAGGAGTTGCCAAATGATAGAACAGAATCCGATCATGCCGGATCGACGATATTGGAATGTGTTAAAAGGGATAGGAATCCTTTGTGTTGTTTTGGGACATGCATGTAGTTGGGCACATGATTTTGTCTATGAATTTCATATTCCCTTATTCTTTTTTATCTCCGGGTTTATGTATAGCGAAAAAAAATATGGGGATGATCCGTACTTAAATGTGATCAACCGCTTCAAGTCTTCCTGGATCAAATACGTTATTGTTTATTGGATCATTATGTTATTACATAATTCCCTGATCCGCTGGGGCTTTATGCCGATCGGAACAGAATATTTTAGTTTGCGGAACTTAGCGGAAGCCTGTGCTTTTGTGCTTTTGGGTACAGCCAATGAATTGATGGGAGGAACCTTGTGGTTTGTTCCGGCACTTTGTATGGCATCTGTATTCCTGAGCTTTCTGGTTACGATCAGCAGAAAAATAGAAAAGAAAACAGGAAATTCCTATCTGAAATTTGCATTTCAGTTTGTAGTCATCCTGGTATGTTCCATCGTCGGCTGTATCGTTATATCTATTTTAATGCCTGCCAATATCCAGGTATCGCTTACGGTCATGCCATTTTTGTGGATAGGATACCTGCTCAGAAATTACGGAAAAGGACTGGAGCAATATCTGTCTGTATGTGCAGCAGCCATCCTGGCACTAGCCGTTTATTTTATCAGTTTTCATCATAGTCTGGATCTGATCATCGGTATTTTATATCCGGGAATGTATCTGGTGGCATTTTCCGGCATTTATGTATGTATGGTTCTGGCAAAATATATCAGCCGGTTGAACAGGCTCGGTTCTTTGATAGCATCCTGCGGAAAGGCTTCTTTCTGGATTATGGCGGTGCATTTTCCGCTCATAAAGATCATTGATCGTATCTGGGCGGCGCACATAGGAGATCCGGACCGGGTATTGTATCTGACGCTGCCACATTCTTTCGACTATATGTGGCCGGTCTATTTACTGCTGGGCATTGGCGTGCCGTTATTGGGATATCAGTTGGTGCAAAAGATAAAAAATAGAGGGAAATGATCATGAAAAAAGAATTACTGTATCCGTTTGATGCAAACTATATTTTAGCAAAAAAGAAAAGGATCAAAAGAGAACTGTTGGCAGAGGGCGAACGTTTTGTCGATAAAAAGATTGCTATTTTAGGAGGATCTACGACAAATGATGTTAAACTGATTCTGGAATTATTTTTATTAAATCAAGGAATCCGTCCAAGTTTTTATGAGTCCGAATATAACAAGTATTATGAGGATGCAGTATTTGATAATGCAGAGTTAGAGGCATTTGCACCGGATCTGATCTATATCCACACCAGTAATCGCAATATCACGCGTTATCCACAAATGAGCGATTCCAAAAGCCGGATTACAGACTTATTGGAGGCGGAATATCAGAAATATTGCACGATCTGGGAAAGTATTGCTGACCGATATCATTGCCCGATCATACAGAATAATTTTGAAATGCCTATGTATCGGCTTATGGGCAATCGGGATGCCAGTGATAGACATGGAAAGGTCAATTTTTTGACCAGACTCAATATGATGTTCTACGATTATGCGGACAACCATGAGGATTTTTATATCTGTGATATCAATTATATTTCCGCTGATTATGGGCTGGCAGAATGGTCTGATCCATTTTTCTACCATATGTATAAATATGCCTTAAATGTCAATGCCATTCCGTATCTGGCATTTAACGTGGCAAATATCATTAAATCCGTATTTGGCAAAAACAAGAAGGGTCTTGTGCTTGATCTGGATAATACCTTATGGGGCGGTGTTATCGGTGATGATGGTGTGGAAAACATTGCACTGGGGCAGGAAGTCGCAGAGGGACAGATCTATTCCGAATTTCAAAATTATGTGAAAGAGCAGACGCAATTGGGTGTAATTTTAAATATTGATTCTAAGAATGATTTTGAAAATGCCAAGGCGGGTATAGAACACCCGGATAGTGCCTTTTGTATGCAGGACTTCATTGAGATACAAGCGAATTGGGATCCTAAAGATCAGAATTTCAGGGAAATTGCAGAAGATCTAAATTTGTTACCAGAAAGCCTGGTATTTGTAGATGACAATCCGGCAGAGCGCAGCATTGTGGCGCAAAATTTAGATGGGGTATGCGCGCCGGAGATCGGGGATGCAAGAGATTATATCCGTATTTTAGACCGCAATGGATTTTTTGAGACAACGATCTTGTCCGAAGATGATCAGAAACGTAATGACATGTACCGTGCTAATGCGAATCGAAAGAAAAGCCTGCATGCCTTTACAGACTACCATGCATATCTGGAATCTTTGCAGATGAAAGGGACGATTCTGCCATTTGATGAGATGTCTTTGAATCGTGTGGCGCAGTTGTCGAACAAGAGCAACCAGTTTAATCTGACGACGAAGCGCTATACGCGTGATGAGATGGAAATGCGGGCGAAAGATGAGAACTATATTACCTTATACGGGAAATTAGAGGACAAATTTGGCGATAACGGCATCGTATCTGTAGTCATCGGCAAGAGGGTTAAAGAAGAATGTCACATTGAATTGTGGATCATGAGTTGCCGTGTTTTAAAAAGGGATATGGAATACGCTATGCTGGATACCCTGATAGAGACCTGTCAAAATAAGGGAATCAAAAAGATCCGCGGCTTCTATTATCCGACTGCAAAAAATGCGATGGTAAAGGATTTCTACGGCAAGATGGGATTTTCACAGGTGGCATGTGATGCATCAGAAAATAGCGAATGGGAATTAGAGATTTCATCATCCTGGAAAAGAATGAACGATGTAATTAGTATAAATAGAAAGTAGAAATAAGGTAGAGAGGAGAACATATAGATGTTAGTGAAGGAGAGAAAAGAATAATGTTAAGAAATATAAAAAACATAGGGCGACGAAATATCGAATGTCAACTAATATACCTATTATTCTCTTTTTCAGTAGGTATTGCAGGTATGTGTACTTATCAATTGAATCCGGTAGCAGTAGATAAAGGAGGATTTTTGAGGTATGACATTGACTTAGTTAATGAAAGAGGACTTTTAGTGTGTGCCATACTTTCCATTATGGCGTATCTGTTGATTACCGTTGTTGATAAAGGAGCGCATCAAACTAATGTCGCCACAATGAAACCATATAATGAAAACAGAGTATTTTGGAGTACATTTATTATATACTCGTTTTTATTAGGAATATTGTTGGCATTATATTTTCCTGGAACAGGGATGAACGATACAATCAACTGTTTGATGGGATTTTGGCAGAATACGCTTCAACCAGCGATGTTTCAGATGATTATATATGGTATTTTTCGGGGCATCTTTTTTATGTGTAAAAATGCAACCATAGCATATGCTATCATTGTCATTTTGCAAATTTTTGCAGCATCCTATATTGTTGCCAACTATTTGCGGTGGATTGCGAGGAAAGGCATAGCCAAGTGGTTGCTTATCTTGAATATGATATATATTATGGCTATGCCATTGATAGGGAATTATACGATTGCTTTATTGAAGGATACATGGTTTACATATGCGTTTTTTCTGTTGTTACCGAACATTTACGATTTGATACACGGAGAAAAAGCATGCTGGTGGCAGATTGTTGTGGCAGTTTTCGTTGTTTGGTTTTCTCGTTCTAATGGTAAATTGGTATTAGTGCCGATTATGATATTGTTGTTTATTTTTTGTAAAAGCCAAAGAAAACATTTGGCGATACTTCTAATCACATTAGTAGTATTGAATAGTGGCTTGGATTATGCAAAGAATGTTCGATTTGGAGGATATGATGAGTCGTTTAGAGAGTCTATGAGTGTACCATTAGTCCAAATGGCTGCAACTGTTGTGTGGAATGGAAACATATCAGAAGATGAGGAAGAAGTGCTGTATGCGGTATTGCCAGAAGAAAAGTGGAGACAAAATTATGCTTTTGCGTTTGTGGATCCAATAAAGTTTGACGAGCATTTTGATAACCTTTATCTAGCCGCGCACAAAAAAGAATTTTTGCAAACATGGGCAAGTATGTTAAAAAAGAATCTTACAATCTATGTGAAGGCATATCTGTATCACACGTATGGAAATTGGAGTTTGGCTGCATACAATACGAACGCGGTTGATAAGACGCAATCAATTTTTCTAAAACTTAATAATAATACAGGGGATACTAGTATATGGGGCGAATACTTAGCAAGCATATCCTTGAAAAATGATTCTTTATTGCCGAATGGTTTGACTAAATTGCTTCAAGGATTTCATGAAGATGCCTGCGAATGGAACCTGTGGCTTACGCCAGGAATTATGTTTTTACTTTTAAATTTGTGTACATGTATTGCCTGGAAAAATAAACGATATAAATTAATGTTAACGTTTCTGCCACTGTATTTATGTTGGGGATGTATGATGGTTGCAAGTCCTGCGTCTATGATCTACCGCTATAGTTTTTACATATTACTTTCGTTGCCATTTGTTTTAACTATGACATGGAGAGATATAGGATACAAATAGAAGAGTTCATAAGAGAGAATTTGCTCCCCTAAATTAGTTTTTAGAGCTAGAAGGAAAAGCTAGCATTTATGCGAATCACTATGCTGATGAGAAAGGGGCTCTTGATAAAGTTGCAGGTGATTTGGGTTACACAGGAGAGGAATATGTTGCGGGAGTTTCGATTGTCGATTGGAAAGCATATAAACTAATAAAATAAGAAAGATGCAATTGAGAAAACTTATAGCAAAATCAATTGTGTAAATTTACATATGATAACGTAGAGGCACTGATGCGGGTGCGATTAAATGGCATATTAGAACCATGAGGTGATGGTAATAAGAAGAATAAACTTATAAATCCGTATAGACCGGGAGCGGGAACGAAGCCTCTGGTTCTCGCTGGACGTGATCAGGATCTGGAAGAAGTAGCACAGATATTTGAAACTTTGCGGCTTAACATACCGACACAATCTATTATTTATAGTGGGCTTCGGGGGGGGAAGACGGTCTTGTTAAATGCGCTGGAGGAAATTGCAGAGGACAAGGAGATTTTCAGCAGACACATAGAGGTGGAGACAAGAAATGATTTTATCTCTCAAATATCTGCATGTGCACAAGCATACATTCGTAAGTACAGTGCCAAAGACAAGTTGTAGCATCTGGTAGAGGCTGCACTTGATGCAGTCAAATCCTTGAATGTTTCTTTTGATCCTTCAAATAGCACGTTTTCCTTGTCTGTAAAAGAAAGGGAATTATATATCCGGTTCGATACCGAGAATTGGACTTTACGGTTCCTGAATTTGATGGTTTTATCAAGAGATTGGAAGAGTACCAGACATGGGACGAAAAGAAGAAAAAAAACGCAACTTAACACTGGATTTTGCCAGAGGATTTGCCATTCTTCTAATGATTTATGATCATATTATAGGGCATGGAAAGGTCATTACCTCTTTTCACATGCCCTTGTTTTTTATCATTAGCGGATATCTTCTGAAAGATCAACCATTTAGACAGACTTTGAAAAAGAAAGCGAAAGGACTGCTTTTGCCATATCTGGAGTTTGCCGGACTGGCAATACTTGTAGGTTTTTTCAAGGCCATATTTATTCTGCACGCTAACTGGCAGGCAACAGGCAACTATCTGTTTCATAAGATGGTTGATACACTTTGTGCAAGGGATATCTGGCTTTTGTGGTTTTTGCTGGCATTGTTTGAGGCTCTTATGATTTATGTTGGCATCAAATGCCTGACGAAAAATCGGTATATGCAGATCATACTGGTTTTGCTTGTTTTTGTACTGGGCTACTGTTTATCACAAAAGTATGGAAGTGCCAATTTTTATTATTTGGATCAGGGGATGATGGCGGTGCTTTTTGTGGCGGTTGGCGACGCAGCGAAAAAACTATCCTGGGAGAAATTATATAGATTCTCATGGATGCGTATGGGAATTCTAGCAATGATGCTTGTCATATGGATGTTGGGGATCTGTTTCGGCCTACTTGTCATGGCAAATCGTGTTTACGAAGGTTTCCCTCTATGTATTTTTTCTGCTATCGCAGGAACCTATCTCGTTGTATTCTGCAGTCATTTTATGAAAAGAATACCTTTGCTGGGATCAATGATTGTCTGGTGTGGGCAAAATACCTTAGAAATACTGTGTCTAGCCAATATCTTTCGGCAGTTTAGCGATTGGAAGGCTTTGTGTCAGGGCTTGGGAATACATAGTATATTCGTTATGTCCCTACTTCAGACCGGACTGATTGTAGGGATAGTTCTGGTCTGGAAAATTATAATAAAACATACAAGAAAACTTGACGCACGTCAATAAATGGAAGCCGAAATGATACAACTAAATGAAAAATCTAAAAATAGAATACAGATTATTCGGGCGATAGCCATTATATCTGTGCTAGTGATTCATACCGTAGGGCAGAGTCCATATGAACTATACATCCGTCCGTTAGTGAATTTTGGTGTTGGAGTATTTCTTTTTTTATCAGGTTTTCTGACACCCCGTATAGAGGATGTGAAGGTATTTTACACAAAAAGGATACTTAGGGTATTCATACCCTACCTAGTCTGGTCACTTTTGCTTTGCGTGGTTTATGGAGATTATCAGGATCTGGCATGGAACCTGCTGACATTTCAGGAGAGTAGCATTTACTACTATATTTTTGTTTATCTGCAGATCACATTGCTTGTGCCAATTTTATGGAAACTATTAGATGCAAGATATTATTGGCTGGGACTTGCTATTACGCCGGTGGCAATTCTGGTCGAGGTAATCTGGGCATTGACGGGACACTATCTGATTTATCCATGGAATATCAATAACTGCCTGGTTTGGATATCTTTTGTTTATCTGGGAATGCTTTTTAGAAGAGGAATAATTCGGATACACGGCAGATATCAACAGTGGAGTATAGTTATGGGGCTGGCAATGTTTTTAGAAGTGTTGGAAGGAAAATTCTGGCTATCTTTTGGCAGAGAAGATTTTGCTACAACACAGGTCAAACTTTCGTCTATGTTTGTGACAGGATGTGTGTGTGTGCTGGTGTTTTTTTATATTACAGGTCTTCATAAAGATGAAATATATACGGAGAAAGGTAGTAAAAAAGAAATTTTTAGGCGAATCGTGATTTCTATTGGTGATGCTTCCTTTGGTATTTATCTGGTGCATCCCCTAGTGATATATTTTTTGAGGCATAATACAGGATTTTTATTTCCTCTTAATACGATACTGACCTTGATACTCACTTATCTGTGTGTATGGATTGGGCAGCGTATATGTGGAAAAAAACTTGGGAGATATCTGGGATTTTATTAGGTTGAATCATCGATAAAACCATGCTATTATAGATAATATATTATACAAAAATAAGCAAAAATGCATAAATTGAACAATATATTATCCAAAAGGAGCACTGAAATGGAAGCCTTGGTTTGGGAAACGGCAGAAGAATTAGATAAGAAAGTAGCAGAGCATTTGCGAAATATCCGCAAACGACGTCAGATATCTCAACGGAGTTTAGCAGATCTTAGCGGTGTTAGTTATGGCTCTGTCAAACGATTTGAAACAACAGGACAGATTTCCTTATTATCGTTGACTAAGTTGGCTATGGCATTGGGACTGGCGGATGAACTGAGAGATTTGTTTTCACAAGTGCCATATCAGGATATTCAGGAGGTAATCAATGAAAACAGAGAAAGGACTGGAGGTTTATCTCGGCAGTGACAAGGTAGGAATACTTGCGGAAACATCCAATCATAAGGTGGCATTTTCGTACAGTGACGTGTGGCTGGAAAAGGGTTTTTCCATCAGTCCCTTTTCATTACCCTTGAAAAGAGGTGTCTTTGTTCCTTCAAAGTTATATTTTAATGGATTATTTGGTGTATTTGCCGATAGTCTTCCAGATGCATGGGGCAGTTACTTTTAGAGCGGATTATAAAAGAGCATGGCGAGAATATTAGTTCTTACAATGTCTTGGATTGCCTTGCGATTGTAGGAACCTCTGGCAAGGGAACGTTAACATATCAGCCAGCATATTCTATCAGATTGGCAGAAAGTCAGGCTGATTTAGATGAATTGGCTAGACAATGCCAAAAATTCTTTTAACAGAATATTCGGACAAATTAGACGAACTGTACCAACTGGGAGGAACCAGTGGTGGAGCAAGACCAAAGATTATGACGCAGATCAATGACAAATATTGGATTATAAAGTTTCTGGCACATGTTGATAAGCAGAATAGTGGAAAGATGGAGTATGATTATTCCCTTTGTGCTAGAAAATGTGGGATTGAGATGACAGAGACAAGACTTTTTCCGTCACAGACCAGTTCTGGTTATTTTGGAACAAAGCGTTTTGATAGAGTTGTAGAAGAAGGATGTGTTTTAATGTGTATGCGCATAACCGTGACGATCACGCCAAAATTTTTTCATTTATCTATGATGAAGAAAGAAAAAAATGGCATACGAGTCCTGCTTATGATTTGACTTACAGTAACACGTACTATGGTGAACACACAACAACAGTAGACGGCAACGGCAGGAATCCGGGCATGAAAGATCTTGTTGCAGTGGGGAAAAAAGTCGGAATGGATAAGACTCGCTGTGAGAGAATAGCGAGGGAGATTGAGGAATGCGTGTGGTACGATTTGAAGGAGTATCTTAGATAGATTTTAATGATAGGAGTAGATCAGTGAAAGCAATCATATTAGCGGGGGGCGCAGGTGACCGGTTGTGGCCGCTTTCCAGAAAAAATGCACCCAAACAATTCTTGAATCTGAACCAGGATAATTCTTTGTTCCAGGAGACCATTATCCGTAATATTCCTTTTTGTGATGAGTTTGTCATCGTTACCAATCAGGAATACCAGGAGATTGTTGAAGGGCAGATGAACCAGTTCCAGGGGATCTCCTACCAGATCATTGTGGAGACGGAGGCACTTGGTACGGCACCGGCGGTACTCAAGGCGAGTTCTGTTCTTTCCAAAGAAGAAATGGTACTGATCATGCCGGCAGATCTGGTTTTGATCGGTGAGGGATATTCGGATGCCCTTTATCAGGCAAAGACGCTGGCAGAGCAGGGACAGTATGTTCTGTTTGGTGTTCGGGCGGATGCACCGAAAACAGGTTATGGCTATATCCGGCATCAGGGAAATCATGTCAGCCGTTTTATTGAAAAGCCATCCAAGGCGCTTGCCCAACAATTATTCTATCAGGATGATATTTTGTGGAATAGTGGCATGATCCTTTGTAATAATGGCATGTTGCAGGAAGAATTGGAAGATATTTTGCGGATCCGGCAAGAAAAGTATGAAAAAGAGCATGAAAGTCCATCCGGCGTATATAAGACCGGACGTATTCACATAGAGAAAGCACTTCTTGAGACATCAGATCATCTATCTGTGGTACCGCTTTTTATGCAGTGGCAGGATGTCAGTAATTTCCACTCTTATGAGAGTGTGTCCGTCGGAAAAGAACACAAAAATACCATTTTGCGTGATTGCAAGAATACGACGGTCATCAATCAGACCGATCGGCAGTTGATCGTGGGCAATGATCTGGATGATCTGTTTGTGGTCAATACAGAGGATGCCATTTATATTACCAGAAAGGAATCTGAGCAGGATATCAAGAGCATTATCGCAGAGGCGCCGGATACTTATGAGGCATATTTTAACTATAGTCCCATGGTATATCGTAACTGGGGCATGCGGGAGATCATCGCACAGGCACCGGGCTATCGTGTGCGGCGTATTCTGATGTATCCGGGAGCGACCTTATCGGCACATTCTCACGAGAAAAGAAATGAGAACTATGCCGTGATACAAGGTCAACTTGCAATAGAATTGGATGGCAGAGTAATACATATCCGGGAGCATGAAAGTATCAATATTCTGCCCAATCAGATGCATCGACTGTTTAATGATGGAGACCAGAATGTAGTCGTGATCGAGGTCGACACAGGGCAGGAGATTGATGAACGAGACATGATCCATCTGGACGAGGTGCCGATGGCAGGACAGAAATTACCGGAACTGTATCTCTTATCTCCGGCATACAAGGACTATCTGTGGGGAGGGGATCGTCTGGTAAGACAGTTCGGCAAACAGAGTCCCTATGATATCACTGCGGAATCATGGGAATTATCGGCGCATAAAGATGGACAGAGCCATATTGTCGGGGGGACTTTTGATGATCAGCCGTTTGGCGATTTTATCCGCCAATATGGATCGAAAGTCTGCGGCTGGAAAAGCCGTACCTTTGACCGTTTCCCGATCCTGATCAAGTTTATCGATGCGGCAAAACCGCTTTCCGTGCAGATCCATCCCGGGGATGACTATGCTTTTGTTCATGAAAAAGAGTTTGGCAAAAATGAAATGTGGTATGTGATGGATGCCGTAGAAGGCGCTTATCTGTATTGCGGCTTTTCGCGCAAGGTATCTGAGGAGGAAGTGCGAAAACGTCTGGCGGACAATTCCATCACGGAAGTGTTGAATAAGGTTTATGTCAAAAAGGGGGACGTGATCTTTATCCCGGCGGGGACGATCCATGCCATTGGTGCAGGTATCCTGATCTGTGAGATCCAGCAGAATTCCAATTCCACCTATCGTGTATATGACTATGATCGTGTGGATAAGGACGGGAAGAAGCGTCCGCTCCATGTGGATAAGGCACTGGATGTCATGAATTTTGAACCTTATGAGCAGGGAGCATTTGGTTTGCTGGAGCCACAGGAAAAAGATGGAAATGTGGTGCAGCAGTTGAGCCTTTGCAAGTATTTTCAGTGTGAAAAGTACCGGATCCGGGAAAAACAGACACTTTATGTGGATGAAGCATCTTTTGTTTCTCTTGTGATTTTGGCTGGAAATGGCATAATATCATGTGGAGAGGAAAGCATTTCTTTTGGAGCAGGAGACAGTATTTTTGTTTCCGCAGGGCGCAAGGTTCTTCATATCGAGGGGACTTGCGAACTGATCACAACGAGAATTTAGGACATATTGCAGAATAAAAAGAGAGGTAGAGTAGAATGAAGACATATGGCGTGATCATGGCTGGTGGCGGCGGTACGAGATTTTGGCCGCTCTCCAGAGCAGAGGAACCAAAGCAGTTATTGAATTTGAGTGGAAAAGACCTGATGGTCAATGAAACGATCGACCGGATTGCTACTTTTACAGACAAGCAGGATATTTTCATTGTGACAAATGAGACCCAGGTGCCGAAAATGCGTACGGCAACAGAAAGCCGTATCGCGGCAGACCATATCTTAGCGGAGCCGGCAGCAAGAAATACTTCCGCCTGCATTGGATATGCAGCATTAGAGATCGTAAAAAAATATGGTGACGGCATCATGTGTATCTTTCCGTCGGATCATTTCATCAAGAACCAGCCGGAATTTACGCGCGTTTTAAAAGAAGCCATTCAGATCGCCGAGCAGGAGGATAAGTTGATCACGCTGGGGATCACACCGACTTTCCCATCGACCGGCTACGGATATATCAAGTTTGATGCTACAGATGCTGCTTATGCAAAAAAAGTCGTAGAATTCAAGGAAAAACCGGATGAAGAGACAGCACAAGCCTATGTCGCCAGTGGAGAGTACGCTTGGAACAGCGGCATGTTCATCTGGCGGGCATCTACCATCCTGCGAGCTTTTGACCAGTTACTCCCGGATGTGGCAGCCTGCCTGCATGAGATTGGTGACGCCATGGGAACGGATGTAGAAAAGGAGACGATCGCCCGTGTTTATCCAAACATTCCAAGCATTTCCATTGACTATGGTATCATGGAAAAGAGTTCTGATGTGCTTGTGATCTCTGCGGAATTTGGATGGAATGATGTGGGAAGTTGGGATAATCTGGGTGTTCTTTATGATGCGGATGCATCCGGCAATGTGATCGCAGCCAACCATATCGGCATTGATACGACAAATAGCATTGTCTATGGAAAGAAACGCCTGATCACCACGATCGGCATCGACAATCTTATCGTCGTCGAGACCGACGATGCGATCCTTGTGTGCGACAAGAACCGTGCCCAGGATGTTAAAAAGATTGTGGACGAGTTGAAGAAGCGTGGAGAAACAGATTTTTTGTAATAGGAGGCAAGCATGAACTACAAAGATACATACTGGGACTGGCTGCAAAACCCATACTTTGATGCAGCAACAAAGGAAGAACTGCGCGCCATCGCAGATGATGAAAAGGAGATTGAGGACCGCTTCTATCGCCAACTGGAATTTGGTACCGGTGGTCTGCGCGGCGTGATCGGTGCAGGAACCAACCGCATGAACATCTACACCGTCCGTCAGGCAACCCAGGGATTGGCAAACTACATCCTGGCACAAAAAGGACAGGATAAGGGCGTGGCGATTGCTTATGATTCCCGTATCATGTCACCGGAATTTGCCAAGGAGGCAGCCCTTTGCCTCAATGCCAACGGTATCAAGACCTATCGCTTTACCAGCCTGCGTCCGACACCGGAACTTTCTTTTGCGGTTAGAAATTTGGGTTGTATTGCAGGTATTGTCATTACCGCTAGCCACAATCCGAGAGAATACAACGGTTATAAGGTTTACTGGGAAGATGGCGCCCAGATTACACCGCCGCATGATAAGAATATCTTAGCCGAGGTGGCAAAAGTGACTTCCTTTGATCTGGTCAAGACTATGGATGAGGTCAAGGCAAAAGAAGCCGGACTTTATCAGGAGATCGATCAGGAGATCGATGATGCCTACATGGCAGAACTGAAGAAGCAGTCCATCCACCCGGAGGTTATTTCTGAGATGGCGAAAGACTTTACCATCGTTTATACCCCTTTGCATGGAACCGGAAATATCCCGGTCCGCCGTGTATTAAAGGAACTGGGCTTTGAAAAGGTCTATGTTGTGCCGGAACAGGAAAGGCCGGACGGCAATTTCCCGACCGTTGCCTATCCAAACCCGGAATCGCCAAAGGCATTTGAACTTGCCCTTGCACTTGCAAAGAAAGTGGATGCGGATATCGTGCTTGCCACAGACCCGGATGCCGACCGTCTTGGCGTCTATTGTAAGGATACCAAAAGCGGTCAGTATGTTTCCTTTACCGGAAATATGTCAGGTATGCTGATTGCAGAGTATATCTTAAAGGAGCGGACCGCCACAGGAACCATGCCGCAAGATCCGGCTCTGGTCGAGACCATTGTTACTACGGATATGGCAAAAGTCATTGCCGAGGCTTACGGTGTGAAACTGATCGAGGTCCTGACCGGATTTAAATACATTGGTGAGCAGATCCGTCTGTTTGAGGAAAATCACACATATCATTATGTCTTTGGTCTGGAAGAAAGTTACGGCTGTCTTGCCGGGACCTATGCCAGAGATAAGGATGCCTGTGTTGCCGTTATGATGCTTTGCGAAGTTGCATCCTGGTATAAAAAGCAGGGCAAGACCCTGTGGGATGCCATGTTGGATATGTACGAAACATATGGCTATTTCAAAGAGGGATTAGAGACCATCACCTTAAAGGGCATGGATGGCGCAGAACAGATCCAGCAGATGATGGCAGATGCGAGAGAAAATCTGCCGCAGGCGATCGGTGATTATAAGGTGCTGGCAGTCCGTGATTATAAGACAGATCTGCGTATCGATATGGCAGACGGCAGCAAGAGTCCTACCGGACTTCCGACTTCCAATGTGCTTTACTATGAGTTGGAGGATCATGCATGGTGCTGTGTACGTCCTTCCGGTACAGAACCGAAGATCAAATTCTACTTTGGCGTAAAGGGGGCTTCCCTTGCAGATGCAGAGGATAAGTTGGAGGACCTTACCAAGGGCATGATGGCTCTGTTTGACCGTAAGTAGAGCAGATTATATTGATTTTGACAGAGAGAAAGAGTATGAGTGAAAAGAAGTTGACCATGGTGGTTCCGGCATACAATGAGGAGGAGGCACTGCCTATCTTTTATGCGGAGGCATTGCGGGTAGAAAAGAAATTACCTGGAGTGGAGATCGAGTATCTCTTTATTGATGACGGATCTTCGGATGGAACCCTTGAAGTTCTACGGGATTTACATAAAAAGGATGCGCGTGTGCGATATGTTTCCTTTTCCAGAAATTTTGGAAAGGAAGCAGCCATCTATGCAGGGTTGCAGAATGCGGCGGGTGACTATGTGGCAATTTTAGATGCAGATCTACAGGACCCGCCGGCATTGTTGCCGGAAATGCTGCAGGCGATCGAGGAGGAAGGCTATGATTGTGTAGGCTCGCGCCGTGTTACCCGAAAGGGAGAGCCGCCGATCCGGTCCTTTTTTGCCAGAATGTTCTACCATATTATGAAGAAGATTTCAAATGCAGATATTGTGGATGGAGCCAGAGACTTTCAGTTGATGAACCGCAAGGTCGTGAAGGCGATCTTAAGCATGGGGGAGTACAATCGCTTTTCCAAGGGTATCTTTGGCTGGGTCGGTTTCCGGAAGAAGTGGCTGGAATATGAAAATATTGAACGGTCTGCCGGAGAAACAAAATGGTCTTTCTGGAAGTTGTTCCTGTATGCTTTGGACGGCATCGTTGCCTTTTCGACGGCACCGCTTGTGATCGCATCGGTGATGGGGATGGTATTTTGCCTGGTGGCATTTGTTGCGATCATTTTTATCATAGTAAGAACGCTGATCTTTGGTGATCCGACTTCCGGCTGGCCTTCCATGGTCTGCATCATTATCTTTATTGCGGGCATACAACTTCTGTGTATGGGTATTTTGGGGCAATACATGGCAAAGACTTATCTGGAGACCAAGAAGCGTCCGCTTTATCTGGTGGAGGAAACAGAGGAAGATGAGATATGTTGAAGGTATTTTTAGTCGAAGATGAATTCGTTATGCGGGAAGGCATCAAGAATAATATTGACTGGGCTTCCCATGGTTATGAATTTTGCGGGGAAGCAGGCGATGGGGAAGTTGCCTATCCTATGATCCAAAAATGTAAACCGGATATCGTCATTACGGATATCCGTATGCCTTTTATGGATGGTCTGGAATTGAGCAAACTGATCAAGAAGGAGATGCCATGGATCGAGATTATCATCCTGACAGGATTTGAGGAGTTCGCCTACGCCAAAGAAGCCATCAAACTTGGTGTGGCACAGTATCTTTCCAAACCGATCAGTGGGGATGAACTCTTGCAGGAGTTGGATCAGTTAGCGGAAAAGATCCGGGAGAAAAAGAAAGAACAGGAAGTCCGCGAGCAGTATCAGCGGGAAATGGAAGAAAATGTCCAGAAGAACCGTAAAGATTTCTTTAAGTATCTGGTGACCGGAAGCAAGACGCCGGTCGAATTGCTGGAAATGGCAGACCATCTGGAACTGGATATTTCTGCCATCTGGTACAATATCGTCCTGGTACAGATCAAATCGACCAGACATGCCAGAGATGAGTTCTCCAGCAGTATTGTAGAGGCAGAAGAAACCTTAAAGGCCTATGAATCCGAGAGCGATGTACTGGCATTCGAGCGCAGTCTGGAAGGAAAGGCGCTTTTGTTTAAGGGAGACAGCAGGGAAGAGATCGAGGAAAAGGAAAAACTTTTCTTAGAGGTCTTGCAGAAAACGATCGGAACCTATCATCATCTGGTCTACTATGTTGGCATGGGAGAGCCGGTCAACCGTCTGCGGGAGTTGCCGGAGTCCTTTGAACAGGCGAGACGTGCTTTTGCACATCGTTATCTGCAAAAGGAGAATATGGTCATTCGCAGTCAGGACAGTGAAAAGGCGGAGGCTGAGGAGGCATTTTCTATCGAGAGTGTCAATACCAAGGAAGTCAACCGCGGTAAGATCACGGAATTCTTAAAGGTGGGCGGTTCGGATGAAGTGGTATATTTTGTGGAAGAATTTTTCCGCGGAGTCGGTACAAATGCCTTAAAATCCGGTATTTTCCGCCAGTATATCGTCATGGATGCCTACTTCTGCGTCAGTGATTTCCTGGAGAGTATTCATGTAGGAAAAGAGCAGGTGGCTGCACCGGACTTAAATTCCGGTATTGTGGGCGATGAAAAAGAAGCCATGGACTATGTGCAGGGCATTTTACAAAAGGCGGTCAACCTACGGGAACAGCGGGCAACTGACCGTTACCGTGATGTGGTAGAGCAGGTCATGCATTATATAGGCGAGAACTATGCAGAGGAAGATCTGTCTTTAAATACGGTTGCTTCCTATGTCAATTTCTCACCCAACCATCTGAGTACCATTTTCAGCCAGCAGACCGGTCAGACCTTTATCAAATACCTGACAGATTACCGCATGGGAAAAGCAAAGGAACTTTTGCGCTGCACCGGCGAAAAGAGCAGTGCCATCAGTCTTTTGGTGGGATATAAGGATGCACATTATTTTTCCTATCTCTTTAAAAAGACTCAGGGAATGACACCGACCCAGTATCGAAATGGAGCCAAGACGGTATGAGAAAACGATGGATAGAATTTTACAATCGATCCACATTAGCGACCAAGATCCGATTTTCGTATCTTGTCCTTTTGGTGCCAATTTTTTCCATCCTCTTTTTTAGTATTTACAATCTTTGGTCCGGCAATCAGCGTTATGAGGACATGATCAACTCGACGCTGGTGGCGAGTGAGTTCAGTCTGGATTTTAAGAAAGATTTTGACTATGAGATCTATCTGGTGATTGTTGGTAATAAGACACTCAAGGAGTCGGATGTAGACCCCATGCTGCGTCATGCCAAAAATGTCGTCAAGGGCTTGGAAAATATCACAGAATCGCAGGATAATCGAGATCGTTTGCAGGATATCCGTAAATACTTGGATAGTTTGCAGGTCTATGTGGCGCGTATTGATGAAAACATGGCAGAGGGCAATCTGTATGAGGAGAACATGGAAATCTGGGAAAATGATGTCCAGATCGTTACGACCCTGGTGCGGGACGAGATCTCGCAATACACCTACTATGAGATCCAGGGGATCCAGAAGTCAAAGGATGACTACCAGAAATTCTACACCTGGATGCTCCGTTTTTGCCTGATCGCTCTGGTGGGCGTTGTGGTCGCAGTCGGTATCATGTCTTATCTGATTCCGCTGAGCATCACGCGGCCTTTTAAGGAATTGAGCCAGGTGACGGATGAGATTGCCAAGGGAAATCTGTCTGTCCGTGCCAACGTCAATACTGGTGTGGAAGCGACGGCACTCAGCAATTCCATGAATACCATGATCGATAAGATCAACGAACTTTTGGAACAGGTCACGACAGAGCAGATCCGTCTGCGCAAGGCGGAATTTGAACTTTTGCAGGCACAGATCAATCCGCATTTCCTCTATAATACGCTGGATGCCATCATCTGGCTGGCAGAAGCAGGCGAACAGAAGCGGGTCGTCGGTATGGTGCGAAATCTTTCGGATTTCTTCCGTACTTCCTTAAATCAGGGAAAGGACATCAATTCCATTAAGGAAGAAATGCTCCATGTAAAGAGTTATCTGGAGATCCAGCATGTCCGGTATCAGGATATCTTAAGTTATGATATTGAGGTGCCGGAAGCCCTTTATATTTACAGTATCCCCAAGATCACGATCCAGCCGCTGGTAGAAAATGCCCTCTATCACGGCATCAAGAATAAACGCGGCATGGGGCATATCAGTATTCGTGGGGAGGCGGGGGAAAAGGATTTTACCATCACCGTGACAGACGACGGTATCGGTATTGATGAGACGCGCCTTAGGCAGGTGCAGTCCGGCATACAAAATAAGGTCCTGACCGGCAAGGACTTTTACGGGCTTTACAATGTCTGCGAAAGGATCCGTCTGAATTTCGGTGAAGAATATGGCATTTTTATTGAAAGTGTCTACGGAGAGGGCACAAGTGTACGTGTGATTCTCCCTTACGTTGAAGCAAAATAAAAAAATCAACTTCAAACATAAAAAAATCAAATAAAATGTGGAAGGCAGAAGAATTTCAACTTTTCTGAGATTTTTCTGCATGGATAAATAAAGGATCATCTCATAGAATGTAATACATCAAGGGATGGTCCTTAAAATTTATAATTTGGGAGGTACAATTATATGAAGAGGAAAGTTCTTGCAGCCATCTTGGCACTCACAATGGTATTTGGTTTAGCCGCTTGTGGATCTAAGGGCGCATCATCAGATGGGGGGTCATCTGATTCAGGATCAGGAGATCTGATCAAAGTAGGTATCATCAACAATGATCCTAATGAGTCTGGTTATCGTACAGCAAACGATAAGGACATGAAAGAAATGTTCACAAAGGAGAATGGATATGACGCTTCCTTTGCTTACAGTTTGAAGAACGATGAGCAGATCACAGCAGCACAGAAGTTCATTCAGGACGGTGTTGATTATCTTCTTCTTTCTGCTGCTGATACAGCAGGATGGGATTCCGTATTAAAGGATGCACAGGATGCAGGCATCAGAGTTATCTTATTCGACCGTACAATCGACGCTGATGACAGTTTATATGAAGCATCTATCGTATCTGATATGGACAAAGAAGGCGAGACAGCAGTTAATTGGTTAGCAGATCAGGGCTTAGATGAATACAATATCATCCACATTCAGGGTGTTATGGGTTCTGCAGCACAGCAGGGACGTACCGGCGCTTTGGATAAGAAGGCTAAGTCAGATGACAACTGGAACATCGTTACACAGCAGACAGCAGAGTGGAACGCAGAGAAAGCACAGCAGATCGTTCAGTCAGAGATCGACAAGGGAACAAAGTTCAATGTTATCTATGCTGAGAACGACGACATGGCTAAGGGTGCTGTAGCAGCTCTTGACAAGGCAAACATCTCTCACGGCGTTGGCAAAGATGTTATTGTTATGGGATTTGACTGCAACTCATGGGCATTGGAAGAACTCTTGAACCAGAATTGGAACTATGATGGACAGTGCAACCCTTATCAGGCATCTACCATTGATGGCATCATCAAGAAGTTAGAGGCTGGCGAGAAATTAGAAGACAAGGTAGTCATCATGGAAGAAAAGGGATTTGATGCTACAACGATCACACAGGAAGACATTGATAAGTACGGAATCTAATCTTTCCTGACAATTTAAAAATTTTGAAAATGCGTGGTGCGGCGTACGAAGATTCTACGCATGGCATCACGCATTTTTTAAAGAAAAGGAGTGAAACGCAGGTGAGTAATAAAACCATTTTGGAAATGAAACATATCAATAAATCATTTCCTGGAGTTCGCGCTTTACAGGATGTAGATTTTACATTATGTGGCGGTGAAATTCATGCTCTGATGGGCGAAAACGGAGCTGGAAAATCGACACTGATCAAGGTTTTGACAGGCGTTTATGAAAAGGACGATGGTCAGATTTTCGTAGAGGGAAATGACAAAGAAGTATCCATCCGATCACCACAGGATGCACAGAGACTGGGAATTAGTACGGTGTACCAGGAGATCACACTTTGTCCTAATTTGTCAGTAGCTGAAAACATGTACATAGGTAGAACAGAAAATATCTATCAGGACTGGAAGAAAATGAATGCGGATGCTGACAAATTATTGCGGTCTCTCGACATTCCGGCAAAGGCAACGCAGCAGCTTGCTTCTTGTTCCATCGCCGTCCAGCAGATGGTTGCCATTGCTCGTGCGGTAGATATGGACTGCAAGGTTCTGATCTTAGATGAGCCGACATCTTCTTTGGATGAGCAGGAAGTAGAAAAACTCTTTACCCTGATGCGGGATCTGAGATCCAGAGGCGTAGGCATTATCTTTGTAACCCACTTCTTGGATCAGGTATATGAGGTCTGTGACAAGATCACGGTACTGCGTGACGGCAAACTGGTAGGTCAGTATGAGATCAAAGATCTGCCGCGTGTGAAATTGGTTGCCAAGATGCTTGGTAAAGAATTGGATGATATGTCCGATATCCGCGGCGAGCAGGAGCCATACAGTGGCAAGGATGCAGACCAGATTGTATTTGAGGCAGAAGGACTTTACAGTAATGCGGGTATCAAGCCATTTGATTTCAACATCAAAAAGGGTGAAGTCAATGGATTTACCGGACTTCTGGGTTCCGGTCGAAGTGAATGTGTCAGAACTATTTTTGGCGCCGATCATGTGCTTGGCGGAAAGGTAAAGAAGAACGGTAAGGAGATTAAGATTACAAAACCGATCGATGCCATGAAAAACGGTATTGCATACTTACCGGAGGATCGTAAGAATGACGGTATTATCGGAGATCTCTCCGTTCGGGAAAATATTATTTTTGCAATGCAGGTAATGCGTGGCTTCTTCCGTCCGCTCTCAAAGGCAGAGGCAAACAAATATGCGGAAGAATACATCAAACTTCTGGATATCAAGACAGCATCCGCTGACACACCGATCAAATCACTCTCCGGTGGTAATCAGCAGAAATGTATCTTAGCACGCTGGCTTCTGACCCATCCGGATTATCTGATCCTGGATGAGCCGACACGTGGTATCGATATCGGAACCAAGGTCGACATCCAGAAATTGGTATTGAAACTGGCTTCCGAAGGTATGAGCGTGACCTTTATTTCTTCTGAGACAGATGAAATGCTCCGTACCTGCTCCCGCCTGATCGTTATGCGTGATCGCAAGGTGGTTGGCGAACTTTCCGGAGACGATCTGACACAGAACAAGATTATGAGTACAATCGCTGGAGGTGAAAATTAATCATGGGAAATACAGCAGTGAAAAAAACGAAAGGATCTGGATTTTTCAGTAATCTGGTAAGACAGCAGATGTTTATCCCGGTGGCAGCGCTTGTGATCCTGGCTGTGTTCAATCTGATCGCAGATCCGTCTTTCTTTAAGATCACACTTGGATACAGTAGTTCCGGGGCACCGGTCTTATCCGGTTATCTGATCACCATCTTAGACTATGGTTCAGAACTTGCCATCTTAGCGATCGGCATGACACTGGTAACGGCTGCTTCCGGCGGACAGGATATCAGTGTGGGCGCTACCGTTGCCATTGCGGGCAGTGTGATCCTGCGTGTACTTTGTGGTTCCAATTCCAGACCGGAGACACTTCGTACCTCAGTTTTGGTGGCATTCTTGGTAGCATGTCTTGTATCTATGTTATTTGGAGCATTCAACGGTGTCCTGGTAGCCCACTTTAAGATACAGCCGATGGTCGCAACCCTGATCCTATATACTGCAGGTCGTTCCATTGCAGCCTGGATCAACAACAATGAATTGCCATTGATCAGTGATCCGTCTTTTGGCTACTATGGTGGATTTTTACCGGGAATTCCGATCCCAACGCCGTTCTTTATCGCGGCTGCCTGCGTTATCATTATCGCGCTGGTATTGAAATTTACAAATTTGGGACTTTACACACAGGCTGTTGGTATCAATGAAAAGTCATCCCGCTTAAACGGTATCAACCCGACCTTTATCAAGTTCTTGAGTTTTGTTATCTTAGGACTTTGCGTTGCCGTTGTTGGTCTGATCAAGGTCAGCCGACTTTCAACGATCAACTATTCCGTTATCGCAAAGGATATTGAAATGGATGCCATTCTTGCCGTAGCACTTGGCGGTAACTCCTTAAGTGGTGGTAAGTTTAATATGGCGGCATCTATTCTGGGTGCTTATGTTATCCAGTTCTTGACAACGACCCTTTACAAATTCGATGTGCAATCCGATGCACTTCCGGCATACAAAGCGGTTGTCGTTATCTTACTGGTTGTCCTGAGTGCACCGGTTGTCCGTGAAAAACTGGCAGGTCTTGGCAAAAAATTCCGTGCAAAGGAGGTAGCATAATATGGCTAATAAGACTTCTACAGCACAAAAAGGTATTGGATACAAAATCAAAAATATGACGGATACGAATATGCTTCTGACCATCACGATCGTTATCTTTTTCCTGATGTATATTGGAGCGATCGTATTCCAGGGAGAGGGCTTTTTGAGGCCGCAGACCTTCCTTAGTATGTTAAATGCAAACGGAGCACTGATCATTACCTCCTGCGGCATGAGTTTGGTCATGATCACAGGCGGGATCGATATTTCCGTTGGTGGTGTGGTAGCACTGGTCAGCATGTGCAGTGCCGTATATCTGGATTATCATAACGGTTCCATCTTAGGGGCTGTGCTGATCTCCCTTGGTATCGGTCTTGCCTTTGGTATTGTTCAGGGCTATCTGGTAGCCTACTTAGATATCCAGCCATTTATTGTATCTTTGGCAGGTATGTTCTTTGCCAGAGGTATGACGACGATCGTCAACACCAATCCTTTCAATGTGCAAAACGAAGCATTCGTTGCATTAAAGGATACCAGAGTGATCGTTCCGGGACTGGGTTCTGTCAACAAATTAGGCAGATATGTGGATGCATATGTAGAGATCGGTGTGGTTGTAGCACTTCTGGTCGTCATCCTCATGTTTATCATGCTCCGCTGGACCAAGTTGGGACGTAGTTTCTATGCTGTTGGTGGCAACCAGCAGAGTGCACTCATGCTTGGTATCAATGTCAGAAGAACAAAGTTTTTGTCACATCTGATTTGTAGTTTGTTAGCAGGTATTGGCGGATTTGTATATTTCCTCCATGTTGGATCCGGTTCTGCTTCCCATGCCATGGGTATGGAAATGAACGCCATCGCATCTTCTATCATCGGTGGTACCATGCTGACCGGTGGTGTGGGAAATATCATCGGCACACTCTTTGGTGTACTTTCTTTGAGCACCATTCAGAATATCGTTTCTTCTGCAGGTCTGGATCAGGCTTGGTGGACAGGAATTACGATCGCCGCAATGCTCTGTCTCTTCTTAGTGATCCAGAGTGTAGTTATGGCACGTAAGAAAAAAGCACAAAGTTTAAATAAATAACCTCCTTCTTTTTTAGAAACGACATGAGAAAAGTAGAGATGAACGCATATCCGGCGTCATCTCTATTTTTCGTTTTCTTTTGGTATGGGTGTTGCGAAATTGTCGCAATTCGGAGATAATAAGAAGTGGTATGAGAAGGGGTGTTTTTACAATGAAAGGAATCAAAAAGACCAGACGCAGTATGGCAAGCCGGCTGGTTGCTGTATTTAGCGTCTTATTGTCAGCCTTTACGCTGACAACAGGCTGTGGAGATACGACGACGGCAGCGACATCACAGGATACAGAAAGTCAGGACAGCAAGCAGATCGTGATCGGTTTTTCCCAACTGGGAGCAGAGTCGGATTGGAGATCGGCCAACACCGAATCCATGAAGTCGACCTTTACCGCAGATCAGGGTTACAAGTTACTGATCGAGGATGGGCAGCAGCAACAGGCAAATCAGATCATGGCAATCCGCAAGTTCATCCAGCAGGATGTTGATTATATCGTGCTTGCCCCGGTGACGGAAACAGGTTGGGAGACCGTTTTAGAGGAGGCGCGCAGTGCCAATATCCCGGTTATTGTCATTGACCGCCAGGTGGCAGTGTCGGATCCGACACTCTTTAACTCCTGGGTGGGATCTGATTTTGAATTAGAGGCAAAAAAGGCAACCGCATGGCTGCATCAATATGCGGTCGCCAAGGGCATAGCAGAGGACAGTCTGCATATTGTCAATATTCAGGGAACGATCGGTGCATCCGCGCAGATCGGCAGGACCAAGGGCTTGCAGGATGCGGTAGTCACCTATGGCTGGAATCTTCTGGCGGAGGTGCCGGGAGAATTTACTCAGGCAAAGGGCAAGGAAGCCATGAGCACGCTGCTCAAGCAGTATGATGACATCAATGTTGTCTATTGTGAGAATGACAATGAAGCATTCGGAGCCATTGAGGCGATTGAGGATGCCGGTTATCATGTGGGATCGGATATTGCGGCAGGTGATATCATGGTCATGTCTTTTGATGGCGTGAATAAAGAAGTTTTATCTTATCTTCTACAAGATAAGATTTCCTATGTGGGAGAATGTAATCCCAATCAGGGACCGAAGGTAAAAAATCTGATACAGACTTTGGAAGCAGGCAAGACACCGGATAAATATTCCTATATGGAAGAACATGCATTTGCACATGATGCTACCGTACCGTCCGTAGAAGTAGACGGGCAGAGGTATCCGGTCACTGTGATGACCAAGGACAAACTAAAAGAGTATAAGTAAGGAAGTGTGTTTCTATGAAGATTTTTGAAAATCTGGATGAGATCAAACAAAAGGCAAAGGGATTAGAAGAAAAGGTGGGGCAGACCATCGGGGATATCGAGGAAAAGATCGGACAGAGCGTCGAGGTGGTGGAAACCAAGGTCGATCTGCCTGAGATCAATTTTAACCACTCGGATGTCAGTCGAAATAAATTCATGCTGCATGGAAAACTGGCAGAACAGGGCTATGACTGGTGGTGGCATTCCTTTACAGCCCACCATAGCAAGACCGGAGAGGAGAGAGCCTTTTTTGTAGAGTTCTTTACGATCAACCCGGCACTTGGCGGGGAAGAAGCCATTTTAGGGCAGACCGAGGAAAATCAAAAAAAGCAGGTCAAGCCTTCTTATATGATGGTCAAGGTCGGTAGCTGGGGAGAACATCCAATACAGCTGCACCGCTTCTTCGCATGGGATGAGGTGACGGTCAAGGAGGACGCCCCTTACCTGATCAGTGCAGACAACTGCTTCTGCTCTGAGACAAGAACGCTTGGTATGGTGGACGTGACCGAAGAAGAATGTCAGGCGCATCCGGAATATATGTCAGATGCTGGCAAGATGTATTGGGATCTGACCATGGACAAAAAACTGACGTTTAATGTAGGTTATGGCGCCAGCGAACCACTTCGCGATGCAGAGGCCTTTGAGATGTTCTGGCATTGTGAGGGCATGAAGACTGCCTTCGAGGGAAAAGTCGTCTTAAATGGCGAAGAGTATATCGTTTCCAAGGAAGATTCCTATGGATATGCAGATAAAAACTGGGGCAGGGATTTCACAAGTCCTTGGGTATGGTTGGCGAGCAGTGATCTGACCAGCAAGACGACCGGAGAAAAATTAAAGGACTCCGCATTTGTGATCGGTGGTGGCAGACCAAAGGTAGGACCGGTCGCTATGGAGAATAAATTACTTGGAGCCATGTGGTATGAGGGCGAGCCGTTTGAATTTAATTTTTCTAAGGTATGGACGCTGACCAAGACGAAGTTTAAATGTAAAGAGACAAAGCATCATGTCGTATGGCGTGTTGTGCAGGAAACACCGATGTCAAAAATGTGTACGGAGATCGCCTGCAAAAAGGATCAGATGCTTTTTATCAATTATGAAGCACCGGATGGCAGCAAGCGCCATGACCATCTGTGGAATGGCGGCAATGGCAGTGGTACGATCAAGTTATATCGCAAGCATCTGCGCCTGAACAAGGATGGGGCAAAGCCAAAGTGGGAGTGGGAACTGGTCGATGAGATTGCAGTTGCCCATGCAGGCTGTGAATATGGTGAGTACAACAAGTAAATAATACAGACAGATCAAAAAGAAAGGATGGGGTACGAATGAAAATTGGAATGTTGACGAGCGGTGGCGACTGCCAGGCACTCAATGCCGCAATGCGAGGTGTGGTCAAGGGACTCAGTGAGAACGACAAAGACTTGGAAGTATATGGCTTCTATGATGGCTACAAGGGCTTGATCTATGGAAATTACCGCCTGCTGTCAAGCAAGGATTTTTCAGGTATCCTTACGGTGGGAGGAACGATCTTAGGATCATCCAGACAGCCTTTCAAACAGATGCGGATTCCGGATGAGAATGGTCTGGATAAGGTCGAGGCAATGAAAGAGACTTACTATAAACTCAATCTGGATTGTCTGGTCATTCTGGGGGGCAATGGTACACAAAAGACAGCCAATCTTTTGCGTGAGGAAGGGCTGAATGTGATCCATCTTCCAAAGACCATTGACAATGACATCTATGGAACGGATGTGACCTTTGGATTTCAGAGTGCCATCAATGTCGCCTGCAATGCGATCGACTGTATTCATACCACCGCGGCTTCCCACAACCGTGTCTTTATCGTGGAGGTTATGGGACATAAGGTCGGCTGGCTGACCCTTTATGCCGGTGTGGCATCCGGGGCAGATATTATTTTGTTACCGGAGATCCCCTATGATATTGATAAGGTGATCGAGGCGATCGATAAACGCCATCAGGCAGGCAAGGGCTTTACGATCTTAGCGGTAGCGGAAGGCGCGATCTCCAAGGAGGATGCAGCACTTTCCAAAAAGGAATGGAAGAAAAAGAGAGAAAATTCACCATATCCGTCCGTTTCTTATGAGATCGCCAAACTGATCGGAGACCGTACCGGTTCAGAGGCAAGGGTGACAGTGCCGGGACATACACAGCGGGGCGGCAGTCCTTGTCCGTATGACCGGGTGCTTTGTACGAGACTGGGATCTGCGGCAGCTCAGGCGATCCTGGAAAAAGATTATGGCTATATGATCGCTATGATCGATGGGCAGACAAAGCGTGTTCCGCTGGAAGATGTGGCGGGCAAACTTAAGATGGTAGATCCTGACTGCCAGATGATTCAGGAAGCAAAGCGGATCGGCATCAGTTTTGGTGATTAGGAAGTAAGAGGTGTAGAGGATGTCTTATACGGCATTATATCGTAAATTCAGACCACAGGATTTTGAGGATGTAAAGGGGCAGGATCATATTGTGACAGCCTTAAAAAATCAGGTCAAAGCCAATCGGCTGGGGCATGCCTATCTCTTTACCGGGACGAGAGGAACCGGTAAAACGACGGTGGCAAAGATCCTGGCAAAGGCAGTCAACTGTGAGCATCCGGTGGATGGCAGTCCCTGCAATGAATGTGAGACCTGTAAACGTATCGCGGAAGGCAGCAGCATGAACGTATTTGAGATCGATGCGGCTTCCAACAACAGTGTGTCAAATATCCGAGATATCGTAGAAGAAGTGGCATATTCACCGACAGAGGGCAAGTACAAAGTCTATATCATCGATGAGGTACATATGCTTTCTGCAAGTGCTTTTGCGGCTCTTTTAAAGACTTTGGAGGAGCCACCGGCATATGTGATCTTTATTCTGGCAACAACAGAAGTGCATATGATTCCGATCACGATCTTATCCCGCTGTCAGCGTTATGATTTCCGGCGGATCTCCATTGATACCATTGCAGGACGTTTGCAGGAGTTGATGGTCAAGGAGAATATCTCTGTAGAGGATAAGGCATTGCGCTATGTGGCAAAGGCGGCAGACGGTTCTATGCGTGATGCCCTAAGTCTTTTAGACCAGTGTATCGCTTTTTATCTGGGCGAAAACCTGACCTATGATAAGGTATTGCAGGTGCTGGGGGCTGTGGATAATGAGATCTTTAGCCAACTGCTCCGCCATGTCTTACAGCATGATGTCACAGGTGCGATCGGTGTCTTGGAAGAGATGGTCGTACAGGGCAGGGATCTAAACCAGTTCGTTATCGAATTTACCTGGTATATGCGCAATCTTATGTTGGTAAAAAGCGATACAAATATGGAAGATGTGCTTGAAGTTTCCAGTGAACATATGGCATTATTAAAGGAAGAGGCAGCTATGGTAGGGGATGAGACGCTGATGCGTTATGTCCGTATTTTCTCGGAACTGTCCAACCAGATACGTCAGTCATCACAGAAACGTGTGTTGATCGAGATCGCACTGATCAAATTGTGCCGACCGCAGATGGAACAGGATTACGAGGCGATCGTAGATCGTTTGGATGTGGTAGAGCACAAGATCGAGGAGGGCGTTCCAGTCATGGTGCAGCAGGCAAGTGCAGGAACCGTCAATCCGGGGCTATCTGGGGCAGGAGCATCTGTCGTGCAGAAAAAAGATCTGCCGGATGCTATGCCGGAAGAAGTGCAGAAATTGTGCCGTGAGTGGAAACAGATCGTTTCCGGTTCCAGCGGACTTTTGCGGCAGGCACTTTTAAGTGCTTATCCGACGGTCAATGAGCAAAATCAACTTATGCTCGTCTATGACGAGCCACCAGGAGCCAAGAGTATCAATAGTTCGATCTTAGCCAGCGAAGATACGATGGCAGATCTAGAGGCTATGGTGGAAGAAGCGATCGGTAAACATGTGCCGATCGTTGTGAAAGTCAATACATCAGGTGCGGCAAGCAGCCAGTTATATACCAATGCGGTAGATTATTTTGCAAAGGTCGCAAATATTGAAATTGAAGAGGAGGACTTTTAAATGGCAAGAAGAGGTGGAGGATTCCCAGGCGGTGGTGGCATGGGTAATATGAACAACCTTATGAAACAGGCGCAGAAGATGCAGCGTCAGATGGAAGAAGCATCTAAGGCATTAGAGGAAGAAGAACTGACAGCAACCGCAGGTGGCGGTGTCGTAGAAGTGACAGTTTCCGGCAAGAAGGAGATCACAAAGATCAAGTTATCCGAGGAAGTCGTAGATCCGGATGATATCGAGACTCTGGAAGATCTGATCATGGCAGCGACCAATGAGGCACTTCGTCAGATGGACGAAAAGGCACAGACACAGATGTCGAAAATAACCGGAGGCATGGGTGGCGGATTACCATTCTAAGCAGAGTACATGGATTATTATAGCAAGCAGATCACAAAACTGATCGCAGAGTTATCTACATTGCCGGGCATTGGTGCAAAGTCGGCGCAGCGTCTGGCCTTTCATATTCTTGATATGCCTACAGAAGAAGTAGAAGATCTGGCAAATGCCATGGTCAGTGCCCGAAAGGGTGTCCACTACTGTAAGCAGTGCTATACGCTGACAGATGATGAGATCTGTCCGATCTGTAGCAATCCTGCCAGAGATCAAAAGGTGATCATGGTCGTAGAGGATACCAAGGATCTGGCGGCATATGAAAAGACCGGTAAATACGAGGGCGTTTATCATGTCCTGCATGGTGCCATATCACCTATGCAGGGGATCGGACCGGCAGACATCAAGTTAAAAGAATTGATGCAGCGTCTGCAGGGAGATGTAGATGAAGTTATCATAGCAACCAATTCCAGTCTGGAGGGCGAGACGACAGCAATGTATATCAGCAAACTGATCAAGCCGACAGGCATCAAGGTATCGCGTATCGCGAGCGGTGTTCCTGTAGGGGGCGATCTGGAGTACATTGATGAAGTGACCCTGCTACGTGCGCTGGAAGGCAGAACAGAGTTATAAGATCATCGGGAGAAATCCCGGTGATTTTTTTGTGTAATTTCTACATTTTTCTTCGCGGGGGTGTGGTAGCGTGAAGAAAAAAGGAGACCGTTATGATAGAAATAGTAAAAGAACCCACACCCGTAGAAAAAGTAGTTGAGGAACCAAGAAATGTAAGACAGATCGGAACTTTGCCCAAAGATGCCCGCGTGTACGTGGAAGATTATGTGTATCGTTTTTTACATGGAAGCAGTCGCCAGAAGAAACGGTATGCTTTTATTTTGCTAGGAGAGATCCGTCAGGGAGGGCAGCAGCCCAATTTATACATAAAAGGCGCTATGGAACTGGAACAGATCAGTTTCGGAGGCGGTATGCCGGTCTTTTCCGAGGATATCTGGGATCGGATATACCGGCAGGTCAGAAATTATTTCCCCCAGTGGAGTATCTTAGGTTGGGCAATGCAGTGCCTGGGCGAGCCGACCCGGATGGAGGACATCCAAAAGATCTGTAGCCGTCATTTTCCGGGGGATCATGGCAATGTCCTATTGTATGATGCCTATGGAGAATGGGAAAAACTTTACATGGATCGCCATGGTATCATGGAGGAGGTAAGCGGATTTTTTGTCTACTATGAAAAGAATACCCTGATGAGTACCTATCTCAGTGAGTATCATGGAAAAAAAGAGCAGATGGCAAAGCGGGCAGATCTGGATGAAATGGATCGTTTCCTTTTGCATGACGAGAAGCGATATGACGAGGAAATCCGGCAGGATCGAGAGGCACTGGCGAGGTATCGGTCTTATATGAATGACCGCAGGGGAAGCGGAAAAAGCCAGATGTCTAAAGTGGCGGTATCGGTTGCCCTGGTCGTTATGATCCTGCTGTCCGGCGTACTCTTTCAAAATTATACCAAGTTAAACGAGATGCAAAAGACGGTCGCGTCACTGGGTGGCAGTAGTGATGATGCCAGCAGCCAGATGATAGAGGAGACCATCAGCAAGGGAGCAGAGGAACTGGCAAAAGCGGATGGATCGCAGGAGGCACAGGACGATAGCGGGGGGAGTCAAACGACCGAAAACGCGACGGCAAGTGCTTCTGCCGAGGCAAATAACAGCACAACGACGAACGTATATCTGCAGCAGGGCTATTATATTGTAGAACAGGGAGATAAGTTGACGGATATCAGCAGAAAAGTCTACGGAACAGAAGATATGGTCAGCCAGATCTGTCAAAAAAATAATATCGAAAACGGAGATCATATTTGTGCCGGAGATAAATTGCTCCTGCCTTAAAAGGTCAAGTTTTACCCACAGACGACCGAAATATAATACAGCAGATAAAGGAGGCAGTGCATGCAACTGGAGCAGATTGGAAGAAAAGACATCATAGAGCAGGTAGGAAAGGTTGATGGAAAAGCGACTACCACAGATGCCGCGCAAAGTGAGCAAAAGATCGCTAAGGGAAAATTGCGCAGTATCTCGGTCAATAACCCTTTTTACAATAAAAATGATCTGAAAGAAAAGACTATGGCAGAGAAAATGGAAGAACAGTTGGCACAGGGAACGGATGCCAGTCTTTTACATAACCAGATGGCAGTCTATGCCCAGACGACTTCGGACAAGGACTACGAAAAAATGCAGGAGGAGGGATTTTCTCCTATGCATATGGAAGCACACACCATTGTGACCGTGACAGATCGTATTAAGGTTGCTATGGCAAAAGGCGGTGCGGATATTTCCCGGATGGGCGGTATTTCGGATGCCAAGTTGGAGGCTATGAGTGACAGTGCGGGACAAAAAGTCCAGTTGGAATATGCGCTGGAAAATTCCGATCTTCCGGTGGAGGAGGATACGCTTGCGGCAGGACAGATCGCAATGACCAAGACGCAGGAGATGGATGGTCAGTTGTCCTTGGGGGCTGCCTGCTATATGTTAAAAAATGACTTGTCTCCGACTATTGATCATGTCTATCAGGCGTATTTTTCCGGTGGAACGGAAAGTGGGATGGCAGACGATATGGAGGCTTTGCCAAAAGATCTGCAAGCCCAGTTGGAGACCATGCTTACGGATGCAGGCATGGAGGCTTCCGATGAAAACCTGACTTATTGCAATTATCTGATCAAAAATCAGATCCCGGTCACTACAGAAAATCTGACCTATATGGCAAAGTTGTTAGAACTGCCTTTGGATCAGGAGAGCGGCGCTACAGCAGAACAGATCGCAGATGCCGTAGCAGAAGGCAAGGAGCCGGGGGATGCCATGCTTTTATCGGACTACAGTCTGATGGGGCAGGCAAAAGATCTGTATGCGAAACAGATGAAAGAACTGGATGCGATCACAAGCACGAGACAGATGCAGGAAGCAAGGCTTCTGATGAGTGTGGAGGCGAATTACAGTCTTTTGAAAAAGGGCATTGCGATGGATATCATGTCGATCGAGGAGACGGTAGATGCCCTCAAGTCTTTGGAAGAAGAATATGTAAAGCAGATGCTTTCCGTGGATGATCCGGAGCAGACAGCGGAGAATGTTGCCGTTTATCAGGATTACAGAGAGGCACAGGAGACGCTTGGCAGTGCACCGGCAGCATTCTTAGCGCAGATACCGGCAGTGGAGGAAATGACCCTGCGCCAGGTGAGCGCAGAGGCGGGAAAGGTATCTGCTGCATTTGAAAGTGCTGAGAGCCGCTACGAGACGGTCTGGACAGAACCGAGAAAAGATCTGGGAGACTCCATACAAAAGGCATTTGCCAATGTGGATGATATTTTGCAGGATCAGGGCATGGAACTGACCGAGGAAAACCGCCGTGCCGTGCGTATTCTGGCATATAATGAGATGAATCTGACCGAAGAAAATATCCAAAAGGTGCGCCAGTCCGATATGGCAGTGCAGAAAATGTTCCGGGCGATGAAGCCGGCCAGTGTCATGGAAATGATCCGACAGGGGCATAACCCGCTGGATCTGACGGTAAAAGATCTGACCGATCTGGCGGAAGATCTTTCCGGTCAAGGGGAATCCAAGACCGGACAGGACAGCGATGAGTATGCAAAGTTTTTGTGGAAATTAGAGCAGACCGGTGACATCAGTCAGGAGGAGCGCGACAGTTACATTGGCATTTACCGTATGATCTATCAGGTGGAAGCGGGCGATGGTGCCGCGATCGGAGCCTTGATGATGCAGGGAAAAGATGTGACCCTGCGCAATCTCATGACGGCAGTGCGGTCAACCAAACATAGCGGACAGGAATATGCGGTTGATGATTCCTTTGGGCAGGTGGACTCTTTTGACCGGGCATCCCTTTCCATCACTGAGCAGGCAGAGATGGCATTTCAGGCAAATTGCCTGTATGAGGCAAAAGATACCATGACACCGGTCAAGATGAAGCAGTTTGAAAGTCAGGACGCTTACATGGATCTGACACCGGAGCAGTTCAAATCCCAACTGGATATTATTGAGGCAATGCGCCTGGCACCGCAGGAGACATTAAGCGGGCAGGATGCGGCTTATGTTAAGGAAGAAGAAGCGGTCGAGGAGATGGCGCGGGAGCAGACCAGACAAGAGGTGGCAGAGGCATTAAAGAGCGAGGAAGCCGTTTATCAGATGCTTGATAAATATGACCTGCCACAGACACCGGCTTTTCTGAGCGGTATTTCGGAAATGCTTAAGGACCGCAATAGCGTCTATCGCAATTTACAGAGATTTGCTTCCGGTGACAGTCAGGATATATCCGCAAAGCAGATTTCGGATCTGATCGAAGATTTGATCGAGGAATACGGCGAAGCCTGCAAGACACCAAAGGAAATGGCAGATGCCCAGCATAAATTAGAGGAAACCGCAGAGAAGGTCATGAAAAATATGCTGGTGGAAAAAGATGTGACCTCGATCGATGTGCGTGGCATGAAACTTGTCATGACTCAGATCCAGGCATTGGGACAGATGGGAGAGCAGAGCGAGACCTATAATATTCCGATTCTTGTGGAAGACAAACTGGGCAATCTTTCCCTCAAGATCGTGCGTGGAAGCGAGGAGAAAGGTCTGGTCGATGTGGCACTGGATATGGACGAAAGCGGTGCTGTCTCTGCAAGTTTCCGCTATGAAAATGGTCAGATCTCGGGCGATGTGGCTTTTGAAAAGGAGGATATCGCCCGACTGTTTTCAGATCATATGCCATATTTAGCCAATGCTATGCGTGAGGAAACCGGTCTGCCGGTATCTTTTGCTTACGCTGCGGATGCCGGGACCAATGTAGATGATTTCTATGAAAAGGAAGACGCAGATTTTGCTGTGACAAAAGAGCAGGACGTGGTTTCGACCAAGGTCTTATACGGGATCGCGCGGAGTTTTGTAGCAGAGGTGGCAGAACTTTTGTCTTAAGGATGGACCTGCAAAAATCAGCAAGGATTGGTTAAGTTGCAGGGCAGATAACCGATATAAAAAGTGTGACAAAGGATTGTCCGCTTTAAACCCCGCATGGATGCGACAGATGAAAACGAACTGGCAAAGGATAAAGCGAGGTATCAGATATGAAGATCAATAATAATATTTCAGCAGTGATCACAAATAAGCAGTTACTCGGAACGGAGAACAATCTGAGTTCATCTATGGAGAAACTTTCTTCCGGCTTAAAGTTGAATCATGCATCAGATAATCCGTCCGGGATGGCAATCTCCAATAAGATGAAAGCCCAGATCCGCGGATTGGATCAGGCATCACAAAACGCTTCTGACGGTACGTCCGTCATTCAGATCGTGGATGGCGCACTTGGCGAAGTGACCGATATGTTACAGCGTATGCGTGAATTGGCGGTACAGGCTGCCAACGGAACCAACTCACAGAAAGAAAAGGAAGCCTGTCAGTTGGAAATCGCATCTTTGCGTGATGAGGTCGACCGAATCTCCGAGACGACAGAATTTAACACCAAGAGCCTTTTGGATGGCTCTTTGGATGCGCGAGTGTATGCGGACAAAGAAAACCGTGATAATATTTCAAGAATTTATGTCTCTGACAGTGTGGCAGAGGGCACCTATAGTCTGACTGTAGATAAGGCAGCGACCAATGCGACCTATGATACAGGAATCCAGGTAGATGATCTGGTTGGCAAGAACGGACAACTTTCTATCAATGGCTATACCGTCAAGATCACAGATCAGATGACAAAAGAAGAAATCTACACAGCCCTGCGTGATGGGGCAGAGATCGGAGAGTGCACGATCAGCCGGATCGATAAGCCATTGTCCTTTACTTCGACAGCCTATGGATCACATGCATCGGTTTCTTTGATACAGCAGTCAAAAGATGGAGATATCTTTGGCGCAGGCATCCCAAATACGCAGACGAATCCGGATGCAAAAGCCGTTGTGACCACCGGCGATAATGCAGAAGTGACTTTGGATTCAGCAAACAGTGCTTTTGATCCGAGAGCGACCGTTTCCTATGATGGCAATAAGATCACGATCACCAACACAGATGGATTTAATATGAGTTTCCTTTTGGAAGCAGGCTTTGAGGCAGGCGCGACAACAGCAGCCGGAACGACCACTACGGGTGTCATCAATCTGGAAGTGACAGATATCGGCATCATGGATCTGCAGATCGGTGCCAATGAAGGTCAGACCATGCAGGTGCGCATTCCGTCCACTAATGTGGACAGCCTCTATATTGACGATATTGATGTGACGACGGTAAATGGACCGTCAAAAGCCATGGATCGTCTGGATAGTGCCATTTCAACGATCAGCCAGATCCGTTCCCAGATCGGTGCTTATGAGAACCGCCTGGACTATACGGTTGGCAGTTTGGATGAGACGCAGGAAAATATGGAATCTGCCCTGTCCCGTATCGAAGATGTAGATATGGCAGAGGAAATGACAGAGTACACCAAGTACAATGTCTTGCAGCAGGCAGGCACCAGCGTTTTGGCACAGGCAAATGAACTGCCAACACAGGCACTTCAGTTATTGCAGTAAGGATATAAGGTATGACAGCAGAAACAATCGCGACATTTACCAGAAAAATCGTGGCGAGCAATCGTTCAGAATTGATATGTGTATTATATGAGATCTATTTTTCCTATGAACAAGAGGCAATTGAGGCTCTGACAGGGGAAGGAAAAGAGGCAGGAGATACTTATACCAAGGCTTTGCGCCAATGCGGACAGGTGGTCAGACACTTAAAGGATGCCTTAGATTTTTCTTATAAGATTTCCTATTCCCTGTATGCACTTTATGATTTCGTGGAGAGACAGTTGGCGAAAGCCATGTATGAGCAGAAGGTCGAAAGGATCCAAAGTGCAGGGAAGATCATGCGAGATCTGGAAGAATCCTTTGTCCGGGTGGCAAAACAGGATGCCAGCGGACCTATGATGGGAAATGCCCAGCAGGTGACGGCAGGACTTACCTATGGTAAGGGACAGTTGAATGAGTCCATGGGGGCTATGGAAAGCAACCGCGGTTTTTTCGCATAAAAGATAGGAAAAGAGCCTAAGTGATCGTTGGGTCACCTAGGCTCTTTTTGGGTGTGCTATGCAAAGATTTAGAGATTTAACTGTTTTACCTTAGTCAAGAGAAATTTATGCCGCATCTGTACGGCTTTTACCTGATAAATATAGTAATCGATCAGATCGGGATCTGTCATGTACTCTAAATTGGAGTATGCATTGGCAAGGTCGTGCTGTGTCTGAGTCAGATCATCGAGAAGAAGGCGGACCTGCGGGTCTGTCTTTTTTGTATGGGTAAGTAATCGCATAAAATAACCTCACTTTCTATCCCTTTACTCTTTATTACAAAGTATGAGTCAGAATGTTAAATTTATACATACATGAGAAAATTCGTTATTTTTGGGATTTGCCCAAAATGCAAAAAGTAAGGGTATCTGCCTATGCAAAATCAGATGCGTGGCTAAACTATACAAAAAATGCCCGCCACACCTGTAGAAAAACAGGGGCTTTTTGGAGCATATGCTTAAAGACAGGTGAAAAAGTTTGTAAGAATTCGACAAATATCAAACAAATCGCAGAGATCATGGACAGAAGGGGATTTATCGTGTAATAATTGTGGGCAAGGAAGGGGAGGTGAGCCAAAATTATTGCATGGGGAGTAGCCATAGTATTTTCATGCGCGGCGGTCTGCACAGATCTTAAGACCACGCGTGTACCCAATGGGTTGATCGTACTTGGTATTTTAGCGGGCGTCATGCTTTCGCTTATGGGGATAAGATCTGGGGGAGTAGTTCTATTTCTGATACGCTTGATCTGGCCGGTGGCACTTTTGTATCCGATCTATCTGATCCGGGGACTGGGTGCCGGGGATATCAAATGCTTTGCAGCATTATCGGTTATACTCGGAAGTCGTCTTGCGCTATCAGTCATCATCTATTCTTTGATCATCGGTGCCGTCATAGGGCTTTGCCGATGGATTCTGAGAGGACAACTGAAAGGCCGTATGTATGGAATGTACGCCGGCTTATGCCAAGTCCTGCTCTACAAGCAAAATTCCGCTTATTTCACAGAAAGAGGAGAAAAACTGCATTTTACCATCTGCATTTTTTTCGCATTGGTAGGATGTCTATTGAGGGAGGGGTTAAAGTGACAAAACAAAGTATCGTTGTATGTGACAGCGATGAAGCATATGTGCGTGCCTTTGCGGCATACCTGATGGAATGTCTTTCGGATGTGACGATCGTCTCGTTTACATCGGAGGAAGCGTTCCTGGCAAGCGAGGCAGTGTATTCGATAGGAATTTTGAGCAAGGATTTCCTAAGTGTCTTAGAGTTTTCCGGCAAAGAAATGGTGCACGAAAAGTTTTATCTGTGTGACGAGATCATTGCAAGCGAATATGAGCATCTGCCTATGGTCTATAAATATCAATCTATGGAGATCGTGGAAGAAATGTTAAAGCGCCTGCAACAGAAAGAGACAAGCAGTTGGTGGCACCGCGCCGGAAAGGAAAAGACACAGTTTATCGGGATCTATTCACCGATCTCACACGAACTGCAATTACCGTTTGCTTTGTCCTTAGCACAGGTCTATCGGGAGAGTGGCAAGGTCTTATTTTTAGACATGGAGGAACTTAGCATTTTACAGATGCTGACAAAGCAACAGGGAAACCGGAGTTTTGTCGATCTGCTTTATCTGATGACCCGACAGGAGGCGGGCGGCGAGGACATTAGAGCCTATACCAACTGTTTTATGGGGGTGGATTATGTCAGTCCGTTTGCAGGACCGGAGGAAATGGCGGATGTGGAAAAGGAAACCTGGGTGGCGTTTTTTCAGCAGTTGATGGCAAGTGATTATGATACGGTGGTGCTGTTGTTTGGCAGGACTATCCGAGGCTTTCAGGAAATCATATCGGGCTGTCAGGAACTGATCGTTCTGGGAAAACCCGGAGACTACTACCGGATGAGTCAGGGAAAATTTGTAGAATACGCCGAGAACCATTACACGGGAGTGCAGGTACATGAGGTCCTGCTTCCTATGTCCGCAGGTAATCTGGTAGATGGTACCTATGCGGTGGAAGAACTCATCCAGGGCAATCTTGGCATGTTTGTACGTCGGATGATTCGCCAGGGTGTCATGGCACAGGGACTGGCTTATGGCATCGGTTGAAAAACGCATACAGGAGGAGATCTTACGGGATCTGGATATGACGCGGGAGATTTCAGATGAGGAACTCTTAGGCATCATTCGGCAGAAAATCTGTGATGTTGGAAAGGGGGAATATCTATCCATAGCCTATCGCATGGAATTGGAACACCGGATCTTTTACGGCCTGCGTCGTCTGGATGTTCTGGAAGACCTGTTGGCAGATGATACGATCACGGAGATCATGGTAAACGGGCCGGATCAGATCTTTATTGAAAGAAATGGCTGCCTGGAGGAGACCAAGTATCATTTTTCTTCCAACGAGAAGTTGGATGATGTGATCCAGCGGATCGCGTCTGCCAACAATAAAATGGCGAATACATCACATCCGATCGTAGATACCAGACTGGCAGACGGATCGCGCGTGAATATGGTCCTGGCACCGATCGCGGTCGATCATAGTGTCCTTTCCATCCGAAAATTCCCAAAAGAGCAGATCACGATGGAAAAGTTGATCGCCTGGCAGGCTTTATCACAGGAAGCAGCAGACTTTATCTGTCAACTGGTGCAGAGCGGATACAACATTTTTGTATCGGGAGGAACAGGCTCGGGCAAGACAACCTTTTTAAATGCCATGTCCGAATTTATCCCAAAGGATCAGCGCGTTATCACCATAGAGGATTCGGCAGAATTGCAAATGTCGTCGGTTCCCAATCTGGTTCGTCTGGAGGCGAGGGATGCCACCATGGAAGGAAAACTACAGGTCTCTATTCGCGACCTGGTCAGGACTTCGCTTCGTATGCGCCCGGATCGCATTGTTGTGGGGGAGTGCCGCGGTGTGGAAGCCATCGAAATGTTGCAGGCATTTAATACCGGGCATGACGGAAGTTTTTCGACCGGGCATGCAAATTCGGCAAAGGATATGTTGAGCCGATTGGAAACTATGGCACTGGGGGCAGGCGAGATACCGCTGGTGGCATTGCGTTCGCAGATCGCTTCGGGGGTGGATCTGATCATTCATTTGGAGCGTATGCGTGATGGCAGCCGCAAGGTACGGGAGATCGTCGAGGTGCTGGGAGTCGAGCAGGGGGAAATACAGTTACAGCCGATTTTCTCTTTTGAGGAAAAGGGGAGTGGAGAGAAGGTGAAGGGCGCATGGATACTCAAAAACAAAATGCAAAGAGATCAAAAGTACAGACGATCTGTAGGACAGGTGAAAGAAAAAAGCCCTTGGTGGAAGTGAGTATCGCTGTTCTTCTGACCCTGCTTGTGGCGTGGATCTTCTACAATGCATGGTACGGCTTACTCTGGTTTCCGGTGGTATATCTTTTGTCCAGCCGTATTTATCGGGAGGAAAAACAGGCGAAAGAAGGGCAAAGGAAGAACAGAGCTTTTAAGGAGTTATTGGAATTGCTTTCCGGTTTTTTACAGGCAGGCATGTCACTGGAAAACAGTTTTTTGCAGGCAGAAGGGCAACTTGCCATGTTAGGGGAAGATGGCAAGGACATGATCTATGCCCTACACCAGATGAATCAGAAAGTAAAGGTCAATATTGCAGTAGAGCAGGCATACATGGAGCTGGCAGAACAGATGGACCTGGAGGAGGCTTGTGCTTTTGGCGAGATCCTCTTATTTGCCAAGAGATTGGGAGGAAACTATGGGAAAAATATTCAGAGGACCGCCACAAAGTTAGGGGAGAAGATGAGTTTACAGGAGGAGATAACGACGATGATGGCGCAGAAGAAGTTGGAGATGAAGGTTATGCTTGTGATCCCACTTGCTATCATTGCCTATGTACGCCTGACATCTGCAGACCTGCTTGCCGTTTTGTATGGCAATCTGGCAGGAGGCCTGATCATGAGTGTCTGTCTGGTGGTCTATGTCCTGATGGCATTGTGGAGTCGGCGTATTATGGATATTGTGATCTGAAATGATGGGGAGTATGTGGTTATGGTGCAGACAGTGATCGTAAGTCTGATCTGTCTTTTGACGTTTCTCTTATGGAAAAGAAAAAAGAGAAAGGAGAGGTATGAAAAATATAAGCGTGCAGTGCTTCTTTTAGGGATCATGGAACTGATGGGGCTCATGCTCAGTCTGCAGCAGTGGTATGAGGCAGGATGGGGATTTAGCGGAAGGCTGGCGCGGGAGGATATGGGACAAGGATCTTATAGAGAAGAACTGGAACTTTCATCTTCTGTTTACAGCGGTAGTCTTGAGGTTGAGGTAGAAGATAAATGGCCGGATCAAAAAGAAGCAGAAAAGAAGATCAAGGATGCCATAGCAGAGATCGATGCGACTTTTTTGGCAGAAAACGAATCGCTGGATCAGATCTATAGGGATGTGCAGATATCGGAGGTTTATCAGGATGGTCAGGTCGAGGCGGATTGGAGTTTTGATGACTACACCTATGTGTCGGCGGATGGCAAATTAAAGACCGAGGAGTTGGAGGAAGATACTTTGGTGGGGGCAAGTGTTCTTTTGTCCTGTGGTCCTTATCAGGAGATCTATGATTTTTCCTTTTGCCTGTGTCCGAGTCCTGCGGACAGCAAAGAGGGGCTTTTGCGCCAGATCCAAAAGAGCATCCGAGACCAGTCCCGAGAGAGCGGGGACATAGTCCTGCCGGAGGAGGTGGCAGGTATTGCCCTGCACTGGAAAAAGGCAGGAAATGGGGATGGAGCCCTATTGTCCGTATTAGGATTGCTTGTATGTTTTCTTTTGCCCTATGGAGACAGGAAAGAAAGGGAAAGGCAGAGGGCAAAGATACGGCGGGAGCGAAAGAAAGATTATCCCTTGGTCGTGGATGAACTGGCATTATTTTTATCTGCCGGTATCACCTTGCCGGAAGCCGCCCGTAAGATGACGGAGGCTTATGAAAAAAGAAAGAAGCGGACAGGGAAAGTCCAGGCAGGATTTGAGTTATGGAAATTTTTTTCTTATGAAATGCGTGAGGGCGTGCAGGAAGGAGAGGCGATCGCGCATATGGGGATGCGGAGTGAGTTGAAAGAGTACAAGAAACTGGCACTTTTGCTGGAACAGAACAGGCGGCAGGGCAGTGAAAAACTTGTGCAGCAGTTGGAAGAAGAAAATCTGCTGGCATATGAGATGCGCAAGAATCAGGCAAGAAAGGCGGGAGAAGAAGCATCAGTCAAGTTGCTTTTTCCTATGCTGGGGATGCTGGGGATCGTCATTGCGATCCTTCTATTGCCAGCCATGATGACAATGGGAAGTTTGTAGAAAGAGGAGAAAAGTATATGAGGATAAAAGATTTTTTGATGGAAGAAGATGGCGTGGGTGTGGTAGAAGTGATCCTGATCCTGGTGGTTCTGATCGGGCTGGTGCTGATCTTTAAGAAACAGATCACGGAACTGGTAAACAGTATCTTTAAGACCATCAACAAGGAAGCAGGAAAAGTATAAATGAGACAGGGGAGTCTTACCATATTTTTCAGTATGATCCTTTTGAGTTTATTTAGCCTGTTTTTTTCTATGGTCGAGACCTTGCGTATCTATGAAATGCGTCTGGAAAGCAGGAGTGTGACAAAAATCGCCATAGCAAATGCTTTTTCGGAATATCAGCCCTATCTATGGAAAACATACGGGATCCTAGCATTGGACGTCGGCTATGGAACAGAGGATTTTGGTCTGGCACATATCGAAAAGCGTTTGTCGGATTTTGCATGGGAAAATTGCTTGGGATCAGAAAAGGAACATGGACTGGAACTGTTTTCAATCGAGCCGGAGCAGGCAGAGGTCACAGCCTATGGACTGCTGACAGATGATGAGGGAGCAGCCCTGATCTGTCAGGGGGCAGAAGTAGCGCGACAACAGATTCTACAGGGCATTTGGGAGACATGGGATTCCAAGTCTGGGCAAGTGGCGGATGACAGAGAAGTCCCGGATGTTGGGCAGATTGTTGCGCAGGCGAAAAAGGGGATAGAGGTAGCCAAAGAGCAAAAGACAGAAGAAGGCTCTGCTGGGAATGAACAGGTGGCAGAAGATCAAATGAGTTCCACCCCGGTAGAAAAAGTCCGGGAAAATCCGCTGGAATTGTTTTCACAGATCAAAGAGCAGGGATTGTTGGGATTGGTGCTTAAGGATCAGGCGGTTTCGGAGAAGACGCTAGCGACAGCGATAGGGCTGGAAGAACGCTTGCTGTGTCAGGGAAGTGGGGAAAAGAGGAGAGAAGTCTCCGGGTACGACCGGATATGCTTTGACTGGTATGTCTTGCAGGAGTTTTCACACTTTGACCGGGAGGTGTCTGCGGATCGTGCGCTTTCTTATGAAGTGGAGTATTTGATCGCAGGAAAGGCAAGTGATCGAGAAAATTTAGAAGCAGTCGTATTACGCTTGCTTGCCATGCGGGAAGTACAAAATGCTGAGGTCATACTGACGGATCCTACTATGATGGGACAGGCATATGAGATCGCACTTGCATTGGCAGGGGCTAGCGTCAATCCTGCGCTGGTGCAGGTAGTGCAGGTTGCTGTTGTGGCAGTGTGGGCATTGGTTGAGAGTATATTGGACTTGCGTGCCCTGCTGGATGGAAAGAAGATCCCAATGCTTAAGACCAGAGCACAGTGGAAAAGCCAGTTGGGGGCTTTGCAGACGGCATTGGATGGAGGGGAAGATACGTCGGTGCAAAAGGGGATTGGTTATCAGGAGTATTTATTTGCCCTGCTTGCCCTTTTGCCGCAGAAGAAATTGGCGTATGGCTGTATGGATCTGATGGAAGCCTCCATGCAGCAGCAGGAGGATTATGCCTATGTCAAAATGGATCATATGGTCTATACCATGGATATTTCCTGCTCTTTTACAGGTCAGGGTCTCTTTGATGCCTTCCTGCCCATGCAGCCCCTCTGGGTAGATCTATACAGATCCGAATGTCAGGAAACTTTATATTACTAAACAGGAAAGGAGGTGTAAAAGGGTGTCTCTTTCTCAAATGTGTTTCCGTGTTGCGGCGGAAGCAATCCAGAGTAACGAACCTTTTATTCAAAATCAATCTAGTATGAAATCTCTTCAAAATAGCAGAAAAAAGTTATTCTTTTCTTCAGACCTTAATCCAAATAAAGAGACACCCTTTTGCATCTCCTATCAAGGAAGTTACACGATCGAGGCGGCGCTGATCCTGCCACTTATGATCAGTGCATGTATTTTCATTCTGTTTTTTCTTCGCATTGCCATGGTACAGATCGGTGTGAACCGCAGTATGGAAGAAGTCGCCGGGAAGACAGCAATCTGCGGAGAGCAGGATGCGGTCGGGTTGTCGGGACTGGTGCTGGCGTGCAATGCCAGAATGATAATGATCGGTACACCGACATCTTATATCCGAGGGGGAATTTTAGGGATCTCTTATGATAAGTCGTCCGTAGAAGATAACTATATCACACTGGTGGCAGAGTATGGGATCACCTTCCCTATACGGATCTTTGGGACTTACCACTGGAACATGGAGTCTAAGACAAGTTGGCGAAAGTGGATCGGTTGGGACCCGGAGGAAGATGGGGAGGGTCATGGCTATGTCTATGTAACAAAAGAAGGCAGTGTTTATCACGAGCGGTATGACTGCACCTACCTGCATCCATCGATTCATGCGGTGGCTGTCAAAGAACTGGATGCATACAGAAATACAAGTGGTAATCGTTATAAGATATGCCGCAGTTGCAAGAGTGGAAAAAAGAAAGAGGGAACTGTGTATATTACCGACTATGGGGACAGTTATCACAGCAAATTGTCTTGTGGTGGATTGAAACGGACAATTTATCGTAAGCGTAAGGAAGATGTTCTCATGCTGGCAGGATGTAGTAAATGCAGTATGGGAAAGTAGCAAAGGGGGAGAAGTATGAAAGTTATGGGATTGGTAGGGATGCTTAGTATCTGTAGTGTGGAGGATCTGTGGAAACGGCAGATCCATCTGGTTGTGATCAGTGCATTTGGGATCTTAGGTGTTTTGCTGCATTTTTATGATGGCAAGCAGACCGCGCTGGATATGTGCGGCGGTATGCTGGTTGGCATTGTGCTGTATCTGCTCAGTATTTTTTCACACGGAAAAGTAGGGAAAGGGGATGCCTTTCTGGTGACATCCATGGGCGTCTATCTGGGATTTTGGGACAATATGACGGTGCTTTGGATGGCATCTATCATGGCGGCGATCTTTGGCGTCGTGGTCTGTATCTTTTTTGGAAAGAAGAAGGATGAGAGCCTGCCTTTTGTGCCATTTTTACTGGTCGCATATCTCTTGTTTTTGATTCTGGGCGCGACAGCGGCAAATATTTGAAAGCGGGGAGCAAGGAATGGTAAGTGAAAGGGTGAAACGCCCCAGAATGTGGCTGGCGGCATCTTATACGGTGGAAGCCTCCTGGGTAATGGCAATCTGTCTGGGCATCGTCTGTATGCTGATCCTTTTGGGATACGAGGTTTATCATGAGGCACTGGTATTTGCCAGAGATACAGTGTGTGAAATGGATGTGGTCACATCTTTTCGGAAAGCAAAATTGCTGATGCAGAGCGTTGGCAGGTAGGGGAGGATGAGAAATGGAGATTAGTTATAAAAGAACACATAAAGAAAGTTATATGATCATTTCAACAGAGGAGTATGTATCGGATTATGAAGAACAGATGTTGAAGGAAAATGAGATCCGGTCGCTCTTGTCTTTTTATACCATGGAAATGAACGGCAGAATACAATTCTGGTACGACATTTCCGGCAAACAATCGCTAAAAGACTATCTGCAACAAAAAGAAGTGACTTATGAGAGTATGGAGGAGGTCTTTTTATATCTGGCAATGGCGTATGAGGAGATCCATAAATATCTTTTGCATGAGGACAAGGTGTATCTGTGTCCGGAGACTGTCTATGTGGCAAGACAGGGACAGTTTCGGGTTTTTCTCTGTTATTGTCCTTTTGAAAACTTTGATGAAAATCCGTTTGTAGCCCTGATGGAATATGTCCTGACGATCGTGGATCATGGGACAGATGATCTGATGCGCACCTGTTATGAAATGTATGATATGACTTTACAGGATGGAACGACCTTATATGACCTTTTGCATTATCTGCAAGAACAAATGGAGGGCATGCGCTATATAGAGGAAAAATCAACGATTGCTTACGAGGAGTCAGAAATTCCCTCGTACAATGAAGATGTGCCCCCTATGGTAGAAGAAAAGGAGAGGATGGTGCCGGAGGAATCTGTCTATTACGAAAGCAGTTACGAGAAAATTCTGGAGACTATCCGGGCAAAGGGGCAACACATCAAGGAATTGATCCTGTCCTGGTTTGCACAGAATCGGGAAGTACACGGTGGAAAGAAGGATGTTCTCATAGAACCGGAGCCGATCCCGGTGGAACGAACTGTTCTTCTGCATGAAAAAGCGGCATCCTGTCAGGGACAATTATTGTATCAGGGAAATGGCGGAGAAGAAGATTTTTTCATCAGGGAAAAGACCTTTCGCATTGGTACGGATGCATCCGGCAATGAGGCGCAGTTGCACTCATCGGCGGTCAGCCATCAGCATGCCCGGATTATACGCCAGGAGAGAGAGTTTTACATTGAGGATCTGAATTCGACCAATGGCACATTTGTCAATGGTGTCATGCTGGCTTATACCCAAAAGAAAAAACTGGAGCCTATGGATCGTGTTACCTTCGCGGATGTGGAGTATTTGTTTGTTTAAAGATTGCGTTTGACTAAGAAAAAGAGGTTATTTATAATAAAAAAGTAATTGATGAGCGATAAGTAAGAGCAGAGGTTTTTATGAAGGTCAATATTTATTATGGTGGACGAGGCGTATTGGATGATCCGACGCTTTACGTTATTCAAAAAATGGAAAGCGTACTGATAGAACTTCGGGTAGAGGTGCATCGGTATAACATATATGAGCAGAAAAACGCCATTTCCATGTTGCCACAGACCTTAAAGGATGTGGATGGCATTATTCTGGCGACGACCGTGGAGTGGCTGGGGATCGGCGGATATATGAACCAATTTCTGGATGCCTGCTGGCTCTATGGCGATAAGGAGAGTATTTCTTCTATTTACATGCAGCCGGTTGTGATGTCTACGACCTATGGAGAGCGTGAAGGTGCTTTGACCTTGGAAAATGCATGGGAGATCCTGGGTGGTCTGCCTTGTGCCGGATTGTGTGGTTATGTCGAGGATATCGTGAGTTTTCAGGTCAATCAGGAATATGCCCACATCATTGAGAAGAAGGCAGAAAACCTTTACCGCACGATCTCGCAGAAGTCCAAAGGGCTTCCGACCAGTAATCAGGCAGTCACAAGAAGTATTCTTCGTACCCAGCAATTAGAACTGACTCCGCAGGAGAGCGAGCAGTTATCACAATATGTGTCAGATGACAATTATGTCAAGAAGCAGAAGCAGGATATTGAGGAGTTATCCAGCATGTTCCGTGGTATGATGGGCAAGGAGGCGCAGGAGTCAGCAACCGAGTATATCATGGAATTCCAGTCACATTTTGCACCGCTGCCGGATTTCTCAGCACGCTACCTCTTTATGATCGGCGGTAAGAAAAAGCCTTTGTTTGTCGGTGTGGATGGCGATGAGATCGTCTGCCATTACGGACAGGAAGAGGAGATTGATGTGTACTTAAAAGTGCCGCAGGAGATCATGGATCAACTGGTGCGTGGGCAGATGACATTCCAGAGAGCCTTTAGTGTGGGAGATCTGACGACCAAGGGTAACTTCAAGACACTTCGTATGTTAGATGATATTTTTACTTTTACACAGGACAAGTAAGTAGTAGATAAAGGAGATGCGAAAATGAGAGACGACAACTGTATTTTTTGTAAGATTTTAAATGGAGACATTCCATCCAGAGTAGTTTTTGAGGATGCGGATTTTCAGGTTATCATGGATGCGGAGCCTGCAACCAAGGGACATTGCCTGATCCTGCCAAAAGATCATTATGCCAATGTATTTGAAATGCCGGATGAGGTGGCGGCTAAGGTGCTTCCGACCGCAAAAAAAGTGGCAGCGCATTTAAAAAAGACTCTGCATTGCGATGGCATTAATCTTGTGCAGAACAATGGGGAAGTTGCAGGACAGACAGTGCATCACTTTCATATGCATGTGATTCCGCGCTACGAAGGCGGCAATGCAAAGGATGTCACATGGAGCCACAGTGAGTTTAGCGCTGAGGAGTTGGATAAGATTCGCGACCAGATCCGGATGTAGTAGTAGATAAGGCAAAAAGAAAAGATGTTTCTACGGCATGGGAAAGAGACTTCCCATCTTGTAGAGACATCTTTTTATATAATAGATAATTTTCTGATTTTGGGATTTAGCGGCTGACTTCCTCGATCAAGCCCATAATGGTCTCAATCGCGTTCATTTGCCCGCTGTTTTTCATAGCATCGATATATTTGCTGCGATGTGCCATGACATCATCAATGGTCGCCATAAGTTTTTCGGATGTGACTTCTTCTTCCTCAAGTACCGCAGAAAAGCCCTGCTTTGCAAAGGAATTGGCATTTAAGATCTGATCGCCACGGCTGGCATTTCTGGATAGTGGGATCAGGATGTTTGGTTTATGTAGTGCCAGAAGTTCACAGATGGAATTGGCACCGGCTCTTGCAACAACGAGGTCCGCGGCTGCAAAAAGATCCGGGAGGTTCTCACTGATATATTCAAACTGTGCATATCCTTTTTTATCCTTGAGGGACTCATCGATATTTCCCTTGCCGCACAGATGGATGATCTGGTATTTGGTCAGCAGGGTATCAATGCATCCACGGATGGCATTGTTGATATAGACGGATCCGATGCTGCCGCCCATGACCATGAGGATAGGCAGGTCGCCGGTAAATCCGCAGAAATCTTTGGCTGCCTGCTTATTGCCGTGTAAAAGTTCCTGACGGATCGGAGATCCGGTAAGGACGGCTTTTTCTTTTGGCAGATAAGGCAGTGTTTCCGGGAAATTGCAGCATACCTTGGTAGCTGATGGCATCGCAAGTTTGTTTGCCAGACCCGGGGTCAGGTCGGATTCATGGATGATGACCGGGATATGTCTTGTCTTGGCTGCCATAACGACCGGCACAGAGACAAAACCACCTTTGGAAAAGACAACATTGGGACGGATCCTTCCCAGCAGGCGTCTTGCCTGAAAGAAGCCGTGAAGCACACGGAAAGGATCGGTCAGGTTTTTCCAGGAACGATAACGGCGGAACTTGCCGGAACTGATACCATAGTAAGGGATCTTCTTATCCTCGATCAATCCTTTTTCAATACCTTCGTAGGAACCGATATAATGGATCTCATATCCATCTTTTTGTAAAGAATCAAACAGAGCAATATTGGGCGTTACATGTCCTGCGGTACCGCCACCTGTCATAACTATTTTTTTCATACAAAAACTCCTTTATTCTAATCTATATCAATCTTACCTTGCTTTTGCTAATTGTCAAGATGGTGACTGTCTACTTTTTACGTCATTTTTTGCAGACAAAGGCTTGTACCATTTTATATAGGAAGAAAAGCAAGAGGAGGAAGAACAGGTGGATATGACATGGCTGGAAAAATTAGCGGGAGCAGAGGGCTGGATCGGGCTGGGACTTTTGGCTTTACTGGTCCTGCTTTTGCTGATCTTTATCATTCGCTTTTCACGTTTTGCAAAAAAGTGTGAGCAGGCGGCAGGACAGATCCAAGTATATGTGCAGGATGTGCTGGGAGACTATGAGGAGACAGGCGAGGCGGCAGAAAAAAAGCCTTTGGCGACAGGGGAAGATCCCATCATAAGAGGGAAGAAAGAGGAAACGGATGCCATGACACCTGCGGAGCAGGAAGCCCTTTTACAGGAGATGCTGGGAAACCTTTTGGGATGAAAAATGAACAAAACTTGACAAAGTGAGGCGACTTTGTTATAATTCGTAATAAATTTGTAACAAATGTAACAAATTTTGTATAAAGTATCATAGAAATGCAATACTTGATATATAGATAGTATTACATGAATATGGAGGAATTATTTATATGAATTATAATTGGAAGAAGCGCGTTGCGCAGGGAACAGTGGTTGCTTTGGCAGTGACGGCGATGAGTACGACTACCGTACTTAGTCAGCCCAAAGAAGCGACAGACACTGTGAGCGGCTATCGTACCGCCGGTATTGTCCAGGCAGTCAGTACGATGGAAGCAGGTGCGTATGCGACTGCCAATGTCGTAGGTTCTCAGGTAACCGTAGTTGCTGCCGCAAATGAGCAGGCACAGGTCGCATATCCTGAGTGGCAGGATCGCCTGATGGCAAATGTGGATGAGTTCTTGTATGTGAGAGCAACCGCAAGTACAGATTCTGACATTGTCGGCAAGATGTATAAGGGCGATGTGGCAGAGGTTACAGCGCCGGAGGGCGACTGGTATCAGATCACATCCGGCAATGTGAATGGCTATGTGCTCGGTGAGTATTGTCTTACCGGTGATGATGCACATGCACTGGCAGAAAGCGTCTGCAAGACCTATGCAAAGGCAAAGGAAGGCGGTATCCGCGTTCGTAGCGAGGCAAGTGCTGAGAGTGCGATCTATACCGTGATGGCGGTAGGCGATTCGCTGGAAGTAGATACGCAGGCTACGCCGGTAGACGGCTGGGTGGCCGTAAGCACCAAGGCTGGTACCGGATATGTCAGCAGTGATTATGTGGATGTCAGCATTGATTATGGAACAGCCATTACGATCGAAGAAGAACAGGCAGCCATTGCAGCAGCCAAAGCCGCAGAAGAAGCAGCGGCAGCAAAGGCACGCGCTGTGACCGTACAGAATCAGGCAGTGGCAGCATCTTATGATGATACGACACTTTTAGCAGCCCTGATCCAGTGTGAGGCAGGCAATGAACCCTATGAAGGTCAGGTAGCCGTTGGTGCGGTGGTATGTAACCGTGTCCGCAGCGGTGGTTATCCAAGTTCTGTTTACGGTGTTGTATATCAGAGCGGACAGTTTACACCGGCAGCGAGCGGATCTGTAGCATCCGTAGCGGCAAGTGGTCCAAAGGCATCCTGTATGCAGGCAGCGCAGGCAGCCCTTGCAGGAACGGACAACACAGGCGGAGCATTGAGTTTTAGACCGGTCAGCAGTGGACGCGGCGGCGTAGTGATCGGCAATCACGTATTTTTCTAAATTAAAATATGCAAAGCAAAAATCCCTTTTTGACATGGAATCATGTTGGAAAGGGATTTTGTCATTGTTTTGTCCTATATCCGGACTTTGGAGGAGAGATTACAAATTAAGTCTTGGCGCATCCTTCTATCGTCAGAAAGAGCAGATGAGTTTCGACCGCCTGTATCAGGAGGCGGATCAGGCAATGTACGCCAGCAAGAAGCAGGCAGGATTTGCTATGACAATTTATCATACAGTAGAATAGTAGACATAATCGCAAATTTGTTGCGCTATTAGCACAGATAGGGTACTATAAGATGGTAGCAAAGAATAAAATGCATATGGGAGGTAGTTTATGGTAGTAGTTATCATTTTAGTCGTGGTGATCTTATTACTGGTTATTTCTTGCGTCAAGGTTGTACCGCAGGCACATGCTATGGTTATTGAGCGTTTGGGCGCTTATCTTACGACCTGGCCGGTAGGACTCCACTTCAAGGTGCCGTTTATTGATCGTGTGGCACGCAATGTCAACTTGAAGGAGCAAGTAGTTGATTTCCCGCCACAGCCTGTTATCACCAAGGATAATGTTACAATGCAGATCGACACGGTCGTATATTATCAGATCACAGATCCAAAGTTGTATTGCTATGGTGTTGAAAATCCGATCATGGCGATCGAAAATCTGACAGCGACGACACTGCGTAATATCATTGGTGATCTGGAACTCGACGAGACATTGACATCCAGAGAGACCATCAACACAAAGATGCGTTCTGCCCTGGACGTTGCAACAGACCCATGGGGTATCAAGGTCAACCGTGTTGAGTTAAAGAACATCATTCCACCGGCGGCCATCCGTGATGCCATGGAAAAACAGATGAAGGCAGAGCGTGAGCGAAGAGAAGCTATCCTGATCGCGGAAGGTGAGAAGAAGTCAACCATCCTGATCGCCGAAGGTAAAAAAGAGTCTGCCATTCTCGATGCTGAGGCAGAGAAGCAGGCACAGATCTTAAAGGCAGAGGCTGTCAAGGAAGCAACCATTCGCGAGGCAGAAGGTCAGGCAGAAGCCATTCTCAAAGTCCAGCAGGCGAATGCAGACGGTCTGCGTTTCTTAAAGGAAGCCGCTGCGGATGATGCTGTTTTACAGTTGAAGAGTTTAGAGGCATTTGCCAAGGCAGCAGATGGCAAGGCAACCAAGATCATCATTCCGTCTGAGATCCAGGGAATGGCAGGTCTGGTCAAGTCCATCACAGAAGTGGCAAAGGACGAGTAGAACATTTTCTATCGGAAATGAAAAGAGGCGGTCGCAGGCGCGGCTGCCTTTTCTTTTTTCCTTGCACAAGAGGGAAAAAGGAAATATAATACAATGAGAAAAAAGTGGGTAAAAATTAGGATAAAGGAGATCGATACATATGAATCTGTCAGGCAGAAATTTTTTGAAACTTTTAGATTATAGCCCGGAGGAGATCCGTTATCTCATTGATCTTTCAAAAGAATTGAAGGACAAGAAGAAAAAGGGGATCGCGCATGATGAATTAAAGGGCAAGAATATTGCCTTGATCTTTGAAAAGACCAGCACCAGAACCCGTTGCTCTTTTGAGGTGGCAGCGCATGATCTGGGTATGCATGTGACTTATCTGGATCCGTCTGGCTCCCAGATCGGTAAGAAGGAGAGCATCAAAGATACGGCAAGAGTACTCGGCAGGATGTTTGACGGTATTGAGTACCGCGGATATGGGCAGGAGATCGTAGAGCAGTTGGCAGAGGATGCAGGTGTTCCGGTATGGAATGGACTGACCAATGAATTTCATCCGACACAGATGATCGCTGATATGCTGACCATTGAGGAAAAGTTTGGCAAGTTGGATGGGATCAAGTTTGTTTATATGGGCGATGCCCGCTACAACATGGGCAATTCCCTTATGGTGACCTGTGCAAAACTGGGCATGGATTTTGTTGCATGCACCAATAAAAAGTATTTCCCGAATGAGGCATTGGTCGCAGAGTGCCGTGCCATTGCAGAAAAGACAGGGGCATCCATCACTTTGACAGAGGATGTGGCAGAAGGCTGTAAGGATGCTGACGTGATCTATACGGATGTGTGGGTTTCTATGGGCGAGCCGACCGAGGTCTGGGAAGAACGTATCCATGACCTGCTTCCATATCAGGTCAATGCCAAGGCACTTTCCTATGCCAAGGACACAGCCATCTTTATGCATTGCCTGCCGGCTTTCCATGATCTGGATACGACAGTCGGTAAAGAGATCCATGAAAAATTCGGTTTGACCGAGATGGAAGTGACCGATGAGGTCTTTGAAAGCAAGCAGTCTGTTGTTTTTGATGAGGCAGAAAACCGTATGCATTCCATCAAGGCGATCATGTATGCGACTTTAAAATAAAAGGATAAGAGAGCAAGACAGCATATGATACAGATGAGACATGAGTATTTAGAGAGTATTGATTCTACCAACAATGAGATCAAGCGCCGTGCGGTAGCCGGCGAGACGGAAGGGCTTGTCATTTCTGCTGGAAAGCAGACGGCAGGCAGGGGCAGGAGCGGACACCAGTGGGAGACACCGGCGGACATTTCGATCGCCACATCGCTTTTGCTGCGACCGACGGTAGCCATAGACCACCTCAGCAGTCTTACTCTGGTGGCTGCAGTGGCGGTGCGACGCGCCATTGAAGAACTTTATGGTATCGAGACCTGGATCAAGTGGCCCAATGATGTCATCATCCATGGCAAAAAGGTCTGCGGTATTCTGACAGAGATGAGTGCCAGCGAGGGTAAGGCAGAATATGTTGTAGTCGGCATCGGGGTCAATGTGCATCAGACTTCTTTTTCCGAGGAATTGGCGGACAAGGCAATCTCTGTGGATATGGCGCTTAAAGAGCAGGATCCTTTTGGGGCAAAGCGGGGCGACTGTAAAGAACTGACCTACCGCATCTGGCAGGAGTTTGCCCTTTTGTATGAGGCTTTTTGCATGACAGAAGATCTGTCTATCATCATGGAAGAATACAATCGTTTTCTGATCAACCGCAATGCCAAGGTGCGTGTACTGGATCCAAACGGCGAATGGGAAGGTATTGCGCGTGGTATCGACGAATCGGGCAAACTACTGGTAGAGACCAAGGAGGACCTGCGGCAGGTGGATTCCGGCGAGGTCTCAGTCCGGGGTGTCTATGGCTATGTATAGAAAGGAACATTCGATAGATGAATGACGAAATCGTACTTTGTGGGGCAAGTTCCTACAATAAAAAATATTACTTTAATGAGCAGTTTTCTTCTCTGCCACAGGGGATACAGGACGAGTTGCACATTATGTGTGTGCTCTTTACGGCAGATGTCGGAGGTGTCCTGCAGGTTGTCTTTGATGAGGACGGCTCCCTGCAGTTGCGCACACAGACAGAGGAGGATGATATCCTCTATGATGAGATTGGTAGCGTTTTAAAGATCAAGCAGTTGCAGAGAGAAAAGGAAGAATTGTTTGAATCGCTGGAAATGTACTATCGTGTCTTTTATCTGGGAGAGGCATACGAAGGCGAGGAGTAGGAGAAGATAAGATGTTAATGACGATTGATGTAGGAAATACAAATATTACCGTGGGTATTTTTGACAAACAGAAGTTAGTGGGAAATTTTCGCCTGACAACAGGCATGACACGTACTTCCGATGAGTTCGGGACGGCGATCGGGGAGATCCTGCGCTACAATGATATAGAAAAGCAGGACATAAGCGATGCCATCATTGCCAGCGTAGTGCCAAAGATCATGCACTCCCTGACCAGCGGCATCATCAAGTATTTTGAGGTGCATCCGATCTTAGTGGAGCCGGGCGTGCGTACCGGGGTCAAGATCATCACGGAAAATCCGCGTCAGATCGGAGCAGATCGTATTGTCAATGCCGCAGGCGCACTGGGCTTGTATGGCGGACCGGCGATCGTCATTGATTATGGTACGGCGACCACCTATGATCTGGTCAGTGCAGAGGGGGCATATGTATCCGGTGTGATCGCGCCGGGCATCCGTACATCCGCAGAGGCACTCTGGTCAAAGACGGCAAAACTACCGGAGATCGAGATCCGCAAACCGGAGCATATCCTGGCAAAGGAGACGATTTCCTCCATGCAGGCGGGCCTGGTTTATGGACAGATCGGTCAGACGGAATATATCGTAAAACATATGATCGCAGAATCCGGCTACGAGGATATCAAGGTCGTAGCGACCGGTGGGCTGGGCAATCTGATCTCCAAGGAAACGGATTGTATCAATATCTATGATCCGGAACTGACCTTGCAGGGACTGCGTCTGATCTACGAAAAAGAGATGAAAAACCGCGGGGCAGATCGTTAGATAGGGGAAAAGCATGGACAAGTCGACATTACAAGGACTTCAAATAGGAAAGGTAAGACTGGAAAATAATCTGGTCTTAGCACCCATGGCAGGCGTGACAGACCTGCCATTTCGTACTTTATGCAAAGAACAGGGCGCAGGGCTGATCTGCATGGAAATGGTCAGCGCCAAGGCCTTACAGTACAACAATAAAAACACATATCAACTGCTGGAGATTGAGGAAAAAGAGCGGCCGGTCTCCTTACAGTTATTTGGCTCGGACCCGGATTGCATCAGCGAGATGGCAAAGCGGATCGAAGACCGTCCTTTTGATATCTTAGATATCAATATGGGCTGTCCTGTGCCAAAAGTCGTTAATAACGGCGACGGCTCCGCACTGATGAAAAATCCCAAACTGGCAGGGCAGATCATGCGAAAAACGGTAAAAGCCATTCAAAAGCCGGTCACAGTCAAGATCCGCAAAGGTTTTGACGATGCCCATGTCAATGCCGTGGAAATGGCAAAGATTGCGGAAGATGCCGGTGTGGCAGCCATTGCCGTGCATGGCAGGACAAGAGAGCAGTATTATTCCGGCAAAGCCGATTGGGACATTATCGCCCAAGTCAAAGATGCCGTATCCATTCCGGTCATAGGAAATGGAGATCTTCTGGATGCCAAGGATGTGATCGCCATGAAAGAGCAGACCGGATGTGATGGCTTTATGATCGGCCGTGGTGCGCAGGGCAATCCTTGGATCTTTCATCAGATCCTGCATTATTTTGAGACAGGGGAAATGATAGGAAAGCCGCCGATCGATGTTGTGGTGGCTACCATGCTTCGGCATGCGAAGATGCAGATCGCCTTTAAAGGGGATGAATTGTATGGAATACGAGAATTTCGCAAGCATGCGGCGTGGTACACCAGTGGTTACCACAATTCCGCACGCTTACGTGGTATGATCAATGAGGTCAACACTTATCAGGACTTGGAAGACCTGATGGAGCGCGTCTTAAGATAAATGCCAGATGTCTTCATTATACTGGGCGATGGTTCGATCGGATGAGAAGAAGCCGGCTTTGCTGATATTGATCAGCATCTTCTTCGCCCAGGTCATGCGGTCTTCATAATCCGCATAGATACGTTCCTTGGTCGCCTTGTAATCTTCAAAATCCGGTAAGGTCATGAACCAGTCCTTGTTCAAAAGTTCATGGTAAAGACGTTCTAAGTTTTCTTTTTGTCCGACCGCAAGCATGGTATCGCTGATCAAAAAGTCGATGGCACGCTTGATGGCAGGATCTTTCTCATAGTAATCTCTGGAAACATAGTCAGCCTTCTCATAATGGGCGATGACCTCGTCTGAGGATTCGCCAAAGATATAGATGTTGTTGTCTCCGACAAATTCATGCATTTCCACGTTGGCACCGTCTTCGGTTCCGATCGCAATGGCACCGTTTAACATGAACTTCATGTTGGAGGTACCGGATGCTTCCTTGGAAGCAAGTGATATCTGCTCGTGGATATCTGCTGCCGGAATCAGTTTTTCAGCAAGTGTGACATTGTAGTTTTCTACCATGACAACGGACAGGTATGGAGATACCTCCGGGTCATTGGCAATGATCTCCTGTAAGCAGAGGATGACATGGATAATGTCTTTTGCAATGACATAAGCCGGAGCAGCCTTGGCACCAAAGATGACTGTGATCGGACGCTTTGGCAGTTTGCCTTCCTTGATCTCAAAATATTTATCGATCACATAGAGGGCGTTCATCTGCTGTCTCTTGTATTCATGCAGACGCTTGATCTGGATGTCAAAGACAGAATCCGGGTTAATGGCAATGTTTTGTGTCTGTTTTAGATAAGACGCAAGTTCTTCTTTCTTGCCCTGTTTTACGGCAAGCAGTTTCTCCAGTACCGCAGTATCATCGGCATAGGCAGATAATTTTTCCAACTCGGTCGCATCTTTCTTGTAGCCGTCTCCGATCAGTTCGGTCAAAAGATCGGCAAGCGGATGGTTGCAGTGGAGCAGCCATCTGCGGAAAGTGATGCCGTTGGTCTTATTGTTGAATTTTTCCGGATAGATCTTGTAGAAGTTGTTGAGTTCGCTGTTCTTCAGGATCTCGGTGTGCAGGTAGGCAACGCCGTTGACGGAATAGCCATAATGGATATCCATGTGTGCCATGTGTACGCGGTCTTCCGCATCGATGATGGCAACGCTTGGATCGTGGAAAGTATCATTTACTTTGTTGTTCAATTCGTAAATGATCGGAAGCAGTTGCGGTACGGCTTTCTGTAAGTAGTGGATCGGCCATTTTTCCAGTGCTTCTGCAAGGATGGTATGGTTGGTATAAGCACAGGTCTTTGTCACGATCTCGATCGCTTCTTCCATGCGGATTCCCTTTTGCATTAAAAGGCGGATGAGTTCCGGGATCACCATGCTTGGGTGGGTATCGTTGATCTGGATGGTTACATAATCTGCCAGATCATGCAGGTTGCTGCCGCGCTCTAAGGCTTCGTCCAAGATCAGATGAGCGGCATTGCTGACCATGAAATATTGCTGGTAAACACGAAGAATACGACCATCCTCGTCCGAATCATCCGGGTATAAGAATAGGGTCAGGTTTTTGGCAATGTCCGTTTTGTCAAAATCAATGCCCTCTTTTACCAGTGATTCATCGACAGAATCAATGTCAAATAAATGCAGTTTCGTTGTTCTTCCCATATAGCCGACAACGTCGATATCATACATGCAGGAAGTCAGCGTCAGACCGCCAAATTCGATGTCATAAGTCCGCTTGGTCTTGGTCAGCCAGTTCTTGTTTTCAATCCAAGGGTTTGGCGTTTCCTGCTGCAGATTGTTTTCAAATACCTGCTTGAAAAGCCCGAAATGATAGTTCAAGCCGACACCGTCGCCGTTTAAGCCAAGTGTAGCGATGGAATCCAAAAAGCAGGCAGCCAGACGACCAAGTCCACCGTTTCCAAGAGATGGTTCCGGCTCGATGGTCTCGATCTCTGCCATGGTCTTTCCGTATTTTTGCAGGCAGGCTTCCACCTCGTCGTAGAGCCCCAGGTTGATCAGGTTGTTGGAGAGGAGTTTTCCGATAAGAAACTCAGCAGAAATATAGTAGAGTTTCTTCTTGCCCTCGGTGGTCACCTTTTTTTCGGCTTCTTCCTTTACCAGTTCTAAAAGAGCAACATATATCTGCTCGTTTGTGACATGTCCCGGATCCGTGCCAAAGGTATCCTTGACCTTGATTTCTAATGCATCCATAAAAACCTCCTAAATTACACATTCTTTTTATGCTTCCAGTATATAGGCTATGATGACTCTGGTCTTGTCATATCATAGCAAAAAGTAGTACAATCCTATCATTGGAAAAACAAAGAACAGGAAAAGAGGCAGAAAATGGATATAAAAGAATACGAAAACTATCATGAACGAAAAGAACACAGCCGACAGACTTTTCCGTATAATACCTATTTGTGCTCCATGCCGCTGGATTTTAGCGAGGTGCCCATGCATTGGCATGACGAGATGGAGATCATCTATATAAAGAAAGGGCGGGGCATGGTCTCCGTAGAATTTGATGAGAGGATCGTGAGCGGAGGAGAGTTTGTCGTAGTCCTGCCGGGGCAACTGCATGGCATCCGTTCTGTGCCGGGGGAAAGTGTCGAGTACGAAAATATCCTCTTTCGCCCGGAAATCTTATATGGAAAAAAGGACGATGGCTTAAGACAGGACTTTTTTAATCCCCTTTTTCAGATGAAGATCGTCATTCCTGCCTTTTATGGGGAGGGAGTTCCCGGTTACCGGGAGATCAAAGAGGTTTTAGATGGCTGCGACAGCATTTGTAAAGAGCCTGTGGAGGGCTATGAACTTTTGCTCAAAAGCAGGCTCTATCTTCTGATATATCATTTGTGTCAGACCAGTGGGCAACGGGGCAGGGTCAAGAACAGCAGACCCCATGAGGAAATGAAACTGGTCTTAAAATATGTGGAACTGCATTATATGGAAAAGATCACGATCGCCGATATGGCGGAGGTCAGCGGTTTCAGCGCTTCCCATTTTATGAAATACTTCAAACAAAACATGGGACAGAGTTTCATTGACTACCTCAACGACTACCGACTGACCATGGCATCCCGCATGCTTGTGGCATCCGAGGCCTCCGTTCTGTCCATAGCCCAGGAGGTCGGTATTGATAACATGTCCTACTTCAACCGCGTTTTTAAGCGGAAATTCGGCATGACTCCAAGAGACTTCCGCAAGGTCAATGAAAACAGGAATTTGTGATCTTGCACAAAAATAATGGATTGCTTTCGTCGAAAATAGCAAAAATGACATAGGTATGTTGACATGGTAAATTTTGGGGTATAAGATATATGCATATCAACTGAAAACGTTTCCAGTAACGTTTCCGGTAACGTTTTCAACAAAATAAACGGGAAAGGGCACAGATATGACGATCAAAGATATAGCAAAAATCAGTGGCGTGAGCGTCAGCACCGTTTCCCGCGTATTAAACAACCACCCGGATGTGAGCGAGGATGTACGGTGCAAGGTCATGGCAGTTGTGGAGGAGTACAATTACATTCCCAACAACAGCGCCAGATCATTGGGACAGAGCAAGTCAGATAACATTGGACTGATCGTCCGTGGTATCTCCAATCCTTTCTATACATCCATCATCCATGAGATCGAGCAGGATATCGAGAAGGCTGGTTACACACTTGTGATGCAGCAGATCGGCGCCACGGAGGATGAACTCTTAGCAGGTGCCATGATGGAGCGGGACAAGAGATTGCTGGGATTGATCTTTTTGGGAGGACGTCTGGACTATACCAAGGAACAGATCGCAGCGATCAGCGTACCTTTTGTTTCCTGTTCTTCCAACAATGCTTATGGATCCTTGGATGATACCTGTTATTCCAGTGTATCGATCGACGATACGCAGACTGCCTATGAAGCGGTCAAGGAACTCTATAAAGAGGGACACCGCAGGATCGCCGTTCTTCTGGCAAGACCGGATGACGGTTCGGTTTCCCAGATCCGCTATGAGGGATATGTCAAGGCATTGACCGAGGTGGGGATGGTTCCGACAGAAGATCTGATCATATCTGTGGACAGTTACAATATCGCAGATGCCTATCATGGGACAAAAGCGTGGCTGGATAAGGGAATAGCCTTTGATGCGATCTTTGCGATCGCAGACAACCTTGCCATGGGAGCCATGAGAGCGCTTCGGGAAAAAGGGATTATCGTGCCGAAAGATTGCTCCATTGTAGCGATCGATGGTATTGAGGTGTCAGAGTATATGGCACCGGCACTTTCTACATATTGTCAGCCGATGGAAGAACTGGGAAAGACCAGTGTGGACCTTCTCATCGATCTGATCGAGAAAAAGGGAGAACACAGGCAGATCATCCTGCCGACGATCTTCCGCGAGGGGGAGACCATTGCAGTCCGATAAATCGGTCATAAATAGCAGTGGTCCTGCATATAATGATTTTTGATTGTGGCAAAAGCGCAGTGCCATAATTGGAAATAAATACTTATCAATTATCACGAGAAGGAGAGGGTAATCATGAAACTAAAAAAAGTATTAGCATTGACAATGGTTGCTACAATGGCAGTTGGCGCATTTGTCGGATGCGGCAATTCCAAAGATGGGGGAGATTCTGCTAAGTCAGATTCCGGAAAGGTCTACTATCTGAACTTCAAACCCGAAGCAGATGATGCGTGGCAGGCTTTGGCAAAGGAATACACCAAGGAGACAGGTGTTGATGTTACGGTTGTAACAGCAGCATCCAACAAGTATGAAGAGACACTGATGGCAGAGATGTCAAAGAGTGAGGCTCCTACTTTATTCCATGTAAACGGACCGGTTGGATTGAAGAACTGGAAAGATTACGCAATGGATCTTTCAGATACAGATGTATATAAGAACTTAAACGGTGATGAATATGCATTGAAAGATGGCGACGAAGTTAAGGGTATCGCAATGGCTGTTGAGACATACGGTATCATTACAAATACAAAGTTATTAAAAGAAGCAGGATATACTGTAGATGATATCCAGAGTTTCGATGACTTAAAGAAGGTAGCAGAAGACATCACAGCAAGAAAAGACGAACTTGGATTTGCAGCATTTACTTCTGCAGGTATGGATGATTCTTCTGACTGGAGATTTAAGACACACCTTTCAAATCTTCCAATCTATTTTGAGTATCAGGATGAGAACGAAACAAGCACAGATGCGATCAAGGGAACCTATCTTGACAACTACAAGAACATCTTTGATCTGTACATCAACAACTCAACATGTGATCCAAAGGAACTTGCAAGCAAGACCGGTGATGACTCAGAAGCTGAGTTTATCAATGGCGAAGCAGTATTCTTCCAGAATGGTTCATGGGAATATGGCAACGTAGTAGGTGATAAGAAGTTATCTGCAGATGATGTTACAATGATTCCTATTTACATTGGTGTTGGTGATGAAGCAAATCAGGGACTCTGCACAGGTACAGAGAACTACTGGTGTGTAAACAGCGCTGCTGATGAAAAGGATATTCAGGCAACACTTGATTTCATGAACTGGTGTGTATCTTCTGACAAGGGAACAACAGCAATGGCTGATGACATGGGATTTGTTATTCCTTTCAAGGATGCAAAGGATACAGACAACGTATTCGTTCAGAAGGATAAGGAAATGCAGGCAGCAGGCAAGACAACAATTCCTTGGGACTTCACAACCATCCCTTCAGAGCAGTGGAAGGCTGACCTTAGTTCTGCACTTACAGCTTATGCAGCTGGAACTGGATCATGGGATGATGTTAAGACAGCATTCGTAGATGGATGGGCAAAAGAGTACAAGGCAGCAAATCAGGAATAATCCGCATTTGCAAATTTCATAGATGCATCGATTCCCTTGCGCAGGAATAGCATCGCTTATAATTGTTTTGAATAACCGGAGGGCGGGCAAACAACGCCTGCCCTCTATATTTATGCCCAAAAGGCAGATGATTTTATCGTTTTTTAAAGGAGGTTACCATGGAAAAAGCAGTTAGAAAATATTGGCCTGTCTTTGTGCTGCCGACCGCTGCGGCTTTTTGTGTAGGCTTTTTGTATCCGTTCATTCAAGGATTATATTTATCTTTCTGCAGCTTCATTACGATTGACCGGGCAAAGTTCAACGGATTGCAGAATTATAAATACGCACTTACCGATGCAACTTTTTTGCATGCATTCTGGTTTACGGCATTATTTACGATCGTGGTTACGATACTGATCAATGTCGGAGCATTTGCACTTGCACTTGCACTCACCAGTAAGTTGAAAGCATCCAATCTTTTCCGTACCATCTTTTTTATGCCAAACCTGATCGGCGGTATCGTCTTGGGATACATCTGGCAGATTCTGCTCAACGGAGCCTTGACTTTACTGGAAAAGCCGCTTTTGGCATTGGATGAAAAATACGGATTTATCGGTTTGCTCATACTGATGTGCTGGCAACAGATCGGTTATATGATGATCATTTACATAGCAGGATTGCAGTCGATCCCAGATGATTATATTGAAGCAGCAAAGATTGATGGAGCTACAGAAGGACAAATATTATGGAAGATCAAAATTCCGAATGTTATGCCGTCAATTACCATTTGTATGTTCTTATCCCTTACCAATGGATTTAAGTTATTCGATCAGAACTTAGCACTGACCGGCGGTGAACCGGCACATGCTTCCGAAATGCTGGCGCTGAATATCTACAGTACTTTCTATGCGAGAAGCGGACCACAGTGGAAGGGTTATGGACAGGCGAAAGCCGTGCTCTTCTGTATTTTAGTCATCATCATTTCCATGATACAGTTGAAGGCAACCAAATCTAAGGAGGTGCAGCAGTAATGAAAGAGAAAACAACCTTAAAAAGCAAGATCTTATTTGTTGTACTTTTGATCCTTAGTTTAGCATGGATCTATCCGGTATTTATGATCCTGATCAACTCCTTTAAGACGGATCGAAATATCACGACAAGAACGGTATTCCAACTGCCGAATGCAGATAGTTTTGCCGGTCTGTCAAACTTTGTGGATGCACTAACCTCCAAGGGTTTTGCAAAGGCATTTGGTTACAGTCTGATGATCACGATCACCTCAGTTGTACTGATTCTGATCTGCTGCTCTATGTGTGCATGGTTTATCACAAGAGTCAATGGCATCATATCCAAGATTTTATATTTCCTCTTTGTATTTTCTATGGTAGTGCCATTCCAGATGTTGATGTTTACCTTATCTTCTACGGCAGACAGATTGGATTTGAATAAACCATACAATATCTGTATTATTTACCTAGGATTTGGAGCGGGACTGGCGGTATTTATGTTCTGTGGTTTCATGAAGTCCATACCATTGGAGATCGAGGAAGCGGCGATGATCGATGGCTGTAATCCTTTGCAGACCTTCTTTTTGATCGTACTTCCGATCTTAAAACCGACACTGATCTCCGTTGGAATTTTGGAAACCATGTGGTTGTGGAACGATTATCTCTTACCATATCTGGTACTTGATCGTAAGAAGTATATGACCATTCCGATTTTGATCCAGTACTTCCAGGGAAGTTACGGAAAAGTAGAAATGGGACCAATGATGGCTTGTATCCTTATGACGGTATTGCCGATCATCATTGTATATCTGGTTTGCCAGAAGTACATTATTAAGGGTGTTATGGCTGGTGCTGTCAAAGGCTAAGACTTGTTCCCTTATAAAATTATGAGGTGAAAAATATGAATAGAAGTAGTGGAATATTACTTCCCATATCTTCGCTTCCATCACCATATGGTATAGGCACCTTTGGAGCGGCAGCATATGCTTTTGCTGATTTTTTGCATGAGGCAGGGCAGAAATACTGGCAGCTTTTACCACTGGGGCCTACCAGTTATGGGGATTCGCCTTACCAGAGTTTTTCCACCTTTGCGGGAAATCCGTATTTTGTGGATCTGGATCTTTTGATCGAGGATGGACTGCTTTTGGCGGAGGAAGTAGAAGCATGTGACTGGGGAGAAGATCCCCGTCATGTGGATTATGGAAAGATTTACGAAAGCCGCTTTGCCATATTGGCAAAGGCAAAGGCAAGAGGCTATGCGAGAGACTATGAGGATGTGCAGGCTTTTTGTCAGGAAAATGAGCAGTGGCTGGATAATTATGCACTTTACATGGCATGTAAAAAGCATTTTGGCATGAAGGCATGGAGTGAGTGGGAGGATAAGGATATCCGTATGCACCGCCCGGAAGCGGTCGAAAAGTACCGCCGGGATTTGCAGGAGGATATGGAACTCTTTATTTACATCCAGTATCTCTTTTTTAAACAGTGGAATGCCCTGCGTGCCTATATCAATGATCTTGGCATTGAGATCATCGGGGATTTGCCGATCTATGTATCCATGGATTCTGCGGATGTGTGGGCAGAACCGGAGTATTTTGTTTTAAATGAGGAGCGTATCCCATTGGAAGTGGCAGGTGTACCGCCGGATTATTTCAGTGAGGATGGGCAACTCTGGGGCAACCCGATCTATGATTGGGAGGCTATGGCAAAAGATGGATACGGTTGGTGGATCCGACGGATCGAAGGAGCCGGCAAGTTGTATGATGTGATCCGTATCGATCACTTCCGCGGATTTGATACCTATTGGGCAGTGCCTTATGGGGAAAAGACCGCTAAGATCGGTCAGTGGAAGCATGGACCGGGCATGGATCTGGTCGGACTTTTGAAAAAGACATTTCCAAAACTGGAATTTATCGCAGAAGATCTGGGTGAGCAGTCACCAAGTGTCAGACAGTTGCTTGCAGACAGTGGCTTCCCAGGCATGAAGATCTTAGAGTTTGCCTTTGATTCGGATGAGCCAAGCGACTATCAGCCGCACACCTATCCGAGACACTGCATTTGTTACACCGGAACCCATGATAACAGTCCGGTCATGCTCTGGAAGGCAGAGGCAAAGCCGAAAGATGCCGCCTATGCAGCAGAGTATTTAGGCATTGGGGACGAACCTTATTATTGGGGCTTTATCCGCGGTGGCATGCGGTCGGTAGCACTTCTCTTTGTGGCACAGATGCAGGATTATCTAGGACTGGGCAAAGGACATCGCATGAATGTGCCGGGGACGGCAAGTGGAAACTGGACCTGGCGTATGCTTTCGGAAGAGGCAACGACAGAGATTGCAGAGAAACTATATCGCATGACCAAGATATACGGTCGTCTGCAAAAGTAAATAAAAAAGAAAAGAGGTGGCTTTAAGACCCGTAAGAACGTGGTTTTAAGGGCACCTTTTCTTGACAATCAGAGGGCTTTTTGCCTATAATAGATTGATTAAATATCAGAAAGGATATGCAGACATGGAAAAGAAAAATATCTTGACATATGGTGGACTTAAAAAATACGAAGATGAACTTCAGGAGTTGAAGGTTGTTCGTAGAAAGGAAGTTGCTCAGAAGATCAAAGAAGCAAGAGAGCAGGGCGACTTATCAGAGAACGCAGAGTATGATGCAGCAAAGGATGAGCAGCGTGATATTGAGGCTCGTATCGAGGAATTAGAGAAGATTCTTAAGAATGCAGAAGTTGTAGATGAGGAAGAAGTAGATCTTGACAAGATCAGTGTTGGATGTCAGGTCAAGATTTTGGATATTGAATTTGACGAAGAACTGGAGTACAAGGTTGTAGGTTCTACAGAGGCAAACAGCCTGACAGGCAGAATTTCTAATGAGTCACCGGTTGGCAGAGCCATCATGGGAGCAAGCGTTGGAGATATCGTGACCGTTGAGACTCCGGCAGGCGATTTACAGTACAAGATTTTAGAGATTCAGAGATCAAACTAATAGATATAGAGGTGTTACATGGCAAATCAGAATAATACACAGGGACAGGATCTGGGACAACTTTTACAGATCAGACGTGAAAAGTTAGCCAACTTGCAGGCAGCAGGTCAGGATCCTTTCCAGATTACAAAGTATGATGTGACCCATCATACATCCGACGTAAAGGAAATCTATGCCGCACATGAGGCAGAACTTCTTGCTGGCAGAGAGGATCCGGATACCGAGGGTATGGATGAAGGGGAAGCAAGAGAGATCATCAAGAAAGAATACGACGAGAGAAGAAGCATTATGGATGCTTCTCCGATCCGGGTGTCTATCGCCGGACGCATGATGTTCAAGCGTGTGATGGGCAAGGCTTCTTTTGCAAATATCCAGGACTTAAAGGGAAATATTCAGATTTATGTGGCAAGAGACGCTATTGGTGAAGATTTATATGCTACATTTAAGAAATCAGATATCGGTGATATCTGGGGTGTTAAGGGATATGCTTTCCGTACAAAAACAGGAGAAGTTTCTATTCATGCAGAAGAAATGACACTTCTTTCTAAGTCTTTACAGATTTTACCGGAGAAATTCCATGGATTGACAGATACAGATACCCGTTATCGTCAGAGATATGTTGATCTGATTATGAATCAGGAAAGCAAGGATGTATTTGTAAAGAGATCACAGATTATCAAGGAAATCCGTAAGTTCTTAGATGGACGTGATTTTATGGAGGTGGAGACACCGATGCTGGTATCCAATGCCGGTGGTGCTGCTGCTCGTCCATTTGAAACACATTACAATGCTTTGAATGAAGATGTAAAACTTCGTATTTCTTTAGAATTATATCTGAAGAGATTAATTGTTGGTGGATTAGAGCGAGTATATGAAATTGGACGTGTGTTCCGTAACGAAGGTGTAGATACCAGACATAATCCGGAATTCACATTGATGGAATTATACCAGGCATATACAGATTATGAAGGAATGATGGAACTTACAGAGTCTATGTTCCGTTATTTGGCAGAGACTGTATGTGGTGGAACCAAGATTTCTTACCAAGGTACAGAGATTGATTTAGGAAAGCCATTTGCACGTCTTACTATGACAGATGCAGTCAAGAAATATGCTGGCATTGACTTTGATCAGGTGGCAGATGATGAAGAAGCGAAGAGATTGGCAGAAGAACATCATGTTGAATATGAAGAACGCCATAAGAAGGGTGATATTCTGAATCTGTTCTTTGAGGAATATTGTGAGCATGAATTGGTTCAGCCGACATTTATTATGGATCACCCAATTGAGATCTCTCCACTGACAAAGAAAAAGCCGGAAGATCCAAACAAGGTAGAACGTTTTGAATTGTTTATCAATGGATGGGAAATGTGTAATGCATATTCAGAGTTGAATGATCCAATTGATCAGCGCGAACGTTTTGCAGCGCAAGATGCAAATGCAGCAGCAGGTGATGATGAAGCAGAACATACTGACGAAGATTTCTTGAATGCGCTTGAAATCGGTATGCCTCCAACAGGTGGTATCGGTTACGGAATCGACCGACTGGTTATGCTGCTTACAGACAGTGCAGCGATTCGAGATGTATTGCTCTTCCCGACAATGAAGAGCTTGGATAAATAAACCTAGTGTTTATGCGGGATTGAGGCATTTGAGTACGTCAAAGGACGCATTAAAAGACGTATTTTGGCATAGTCATTTACATCAGTATGAAAGAGTACACAATCTGAAAAGAATAAGACTCAATCGAATATGAACTACTAAGAGGACATTTTCTAAAGAAATTTAGAAGATGTCCTCTTTTTTGCGTTATGGAGAAAATACGTCATTTGTTATGAAGTCAAAGTGAAAGGAGCACAGCAATGGATGAATCAAAGAAAAAAGATAGATATGAGGATGCAAAAAAGTTTGTAAGATATTCAGATGGTGCAAAGATGTACAGTATGGGAATGACAAAATTTCAAGAAGTGGCTAAGGATGCCAAGGCTTGTTATAAGATTGGTCAGCTTGTACTTGTTAATACAGAAATATTGGATAAGTATCTTGAAACTTTTCATATTACAGATTCTGAGTTTTATAAGTAGGTGATGTTATGGTAAATACATTGAGTGGTTCAGTTAGTGCCTATAGAAAAGAAATTGTAAAACCAAGATTTATTCGTATTGATGAAGTAATGGCTTTATTAGATGTAACACGAGATGAGGCAATGGATATAGCATTAGCTGCTGGAGCAAGATATCAGCTTGCAAAGATTATATTAGTACATAAGGAAAGGTTGATGAAATTTATGAAACATTTTGCAAGAGTGCCTAGTTCAAACAAAATCGTAGAAAAGAAGTTTGTAAGAATTGGGGAAGCTTCAATGACATATAGCATAGGGCATCATAGATTTATTGAAATGGCTAGAGCAGCGGGTGCTGTATATAAGATTGGAACAGCTAAGGGAAATACTATATTAATAAATTTGGAAATTTTTGATGATTATATGGAGCAATTCAGAGAACCGCCAACAGAAATGAAACATCCATTGCCAAATGTGAAAGGAGACTGATGAATGAGTTACTCATATAAGTGCTATTCAGATACAAAGGATTTTATGAAAAAATTTGTAAATGCAGAGGAAGGAGCGATTATTTATGGGATAAGTAAATCTAGAATCATAGTAATTGCGAGAGAGGCAGGAGCAGTCTATAAAGTCGGTAATTCAGCATTAATCAATACGGAATTATTTGAAAAATATCTTGAACGATTCAGAGAGCCGGCAAGAGAACTGCCTAAGCATACATGGAACAAATTAAAGGAAATGACAAATACACCAAAAACTGGTGAAAATTCGTAAAAATACACCAGTGGTGTCACTTCCGTAAAATTAAAGTGCATTGTAGAATATCAATTGTCCAAGAGAGATTGGACATAACAATTGAATAATCAGTTACAGATTTGCAAAGTAGTTTGCACTGCAGAGTATCTGTAGGTAGTAAAATTACGGGGCATGTACCTGGAGGATGAAAGTCACAGCTATCATATTAGTAGTCTGATGGATTGAAAGATGAAGGGCGAGAAGCTGGATGGAAATCTGGTAAAAGGAATAGGCATGTTGCGTAAGGATAATTAACCACAGAGGGCGAGAAGTTCGTCCTTATCCTCAAAAGGCTAAAAGAGGAGATAGTGCTTCTGATAATTCAGAAGGGCGTCGTGAAACACATTTTGTGGCTCGTCTGTAACTCCCGGAGGTGAGAACACCTCTTTGTACACGGGGCGATATAGGAGTCTAGAAGACTGGCGTGTACCTACATGCTTAGCGTTAAGCATAGCCATGTAGACTATATCACTTCCAAATTCAAATTCTGTCTATATGGCAACTAATTTGAAGGAGGATAAAGTGGTGATGGGATTTAGCATAGCATTAATAATTATTGTTCTTATCGTATTGTATTCGTTAGCTAGGACGGCAGGAGAGTCGGACAGAACAATGGAACAGATAAGAGAGCAATTACTCCTCGGAAGGGAGGAAAGCTCTGGTGGGAACAGTTGAGAAAAGAGATAGACATAAAAAACAAAGATATGTGTCTCAAGAAAAGAAGTTAGAGAGAGAGTTAAAGGACTGTATGCATTGCAAGTTCTTCTGGGGACACAACAACAGATGTGCTAATGGGACATGTTGTAAGCCATCTAAGAAAAAGGAACAAAAACTTCCAGCAGAATGTGTTGGTTGTCCGTATTATCAGGGGAATGATTATTGTTTTCCTTGTATGCGAAAACTGATTGGAAAGTAGGTGGCTAAGATGTTCAAGTGGCTGTTTAAGAAGAAAGGATGTGCAAAACACATGAATAATAAGTTAGAAGTAATCGGCATTGATCATGGTTGGTCAATGATGAAAACAATTTCTCAGGTATTTGTCACAGGAGTTAAGGAGATAACAACAACTCCGGCATTCTTTGGTGATGTACTTGAGTATGAGGGAAAGTACTACAAGATTGGAACTGTAAGGCAGGAGGTCAAGGATACAAAAGTAGAGGATGACAGCTTCTATCTTCTGACGTTAGCTGCGGTTGCAAAAGAGTTAAAGCGAAGAGGTCTTAAAGAGGCAAAGGTATTTCTCGCAGTGGGACTTCCACTTACAAGATTTGGTGCAGAGAGAAATGATTTTATCAAGTATCTGACCAAGAATAAAAGAGTGGATTTCAAGTATGAGAATGAACCATATCATATTGAGATTGATGATGTAGCGGTATTTCCACAGTGCTATGCAGCTGTGGTTGATAAGATACCTACAATGGCAAAGAAAACGCTTATCGTTGATATTGGAAGCTGGACAATAGATATCATGCCGGTAATTAACAAGTCGCCGGACGAATCCAAGTGTGTGACGATACCAAGAGGTCTTATTACCTGTATGCGTTCTATCAATGAGCAGTGTGTCAGACAGCTCAATGGTGAGATTGATGAAGCTGAAATACAGAATATCATGCGGTATGGCAGGTCAGATATTGATGATGAGTATTTCGCTATCATCAAGGCAGAGATAGAGGATTTTGTGGAAAAGGTCTACAACTCAATCCGAGAGTTTGGCTACAATCTAAAGACTACACCAATTGTATTTGTTGGTGGCGGAGCTGTTGTGATGAAGACCTTCGGTAATCACGATGCCAAGAACATTTCATACAACCTCGATGTAAAAGCAAATGCCAGAGGATATGAACAGCTTGCTGTTATGGGATTAAAGAGTGCCAAGAGGCTGGCATAGGAGGTGGCGAAATGGCAAAGCTGTCAGATTATGAAGTAAAGACAACGATAAGGATGAATATGAACAATCCAGACCATGTGCTGGTTAATAATGTCATTCAGAACCTTGATCCCAGCATATTCAAGTCAAAGAATCAGTTTATTCTGGAAGCGTGTAAGTTCTATATTGACAATTATGGAAAGGACACCTTTATAGCAAAGAAAAAGGAAAAAGAACGGGCTGAATTCATCCGATCAGAAGATATTGAGGAAATTAAGACTGAAATGATTGAGGCAGCAATCAGTGAAGCTAGAAAAGAGGTTATCAAGCTTCTTGGTGGAGTCATTTCCGGTATGAATGTGCCTCAGTCAACAGTCAGGGCGGTTGCAGAGGTGCCAGAGGAAGAGCTATCTGATGATGTGATGGATGATGAAGATGTAGCAGGACTTGCAATGGGATGGATGTCGAAAGGAGACTGAGTATTATGAGAAGAATATTTGGAGCGATAGGAACAGTGATATTAACGATACTTAAATGGATAGCAAGGATTATTCTTGGAGCATTGAAGCTGGTCTTAGAGCTTGCAAAGATAATTCTTCTTCTATTCGGTATGGTTGCAGGAGTATTTTTAGCATTCGTAAGAATGGGCACATTTTGAGGGGAGGTGAAGTGTATGCAGGTTAAGGGATTATTCCTAAATTACAGGAAAAACCAGCGACTTATGAGGTATTTCTTTAAATTAAGCGAGCTGGTATAATGGAAGGAGCGAAAAATGCACAGAATACGGGACAGACCTGTGTTCGTGCAAAACAATAGATTGATTCACTGTAAGAGTGGATAAGCACGAACACGAAGCCTATCCCTCTTGCGGAGAAGGGATGGGTGATTATTATGAGAAAGGTTGGAATGATCTTTTTATCCGTAATTGTGGTCGTATCACTTGCCGCCTACGATAGCGGTGATGGTAAGACTAAAAAAGTGACAGAGGAACAGACGGAAAGCGTAAAGCCGACCGAAAAAGCGACAGAGAGTGTGAAATCAACGGAAGAAGTAATCGAAACTACTGTAAGCATACAGGAAGAAGCTGCTACAGAGATAGTAACCGGGGCGGTTAGTCAGGAAGATAATAAAAAGGCTGATTCTAAGGAGCAGCAGAAATCTGATGAAAATACAGCAGATTCAAGTAATAAGCAGAATAACAATAGTGCAGGAACCAGACAGGAAGCTGCTAATACGGACAATTCCGATAACGGTAACGCAGGCGATGACAATGGCACAGCAAATGCACCAGCAGACAGTGGAAATGCAGGACAGGATAGTGGCAGTCAGCAAGACACACATACAGCAGTTTCATACAGTCCACAGACTGTTGTGTCATTGTCCATTCCAAAGATAAAAGCAGGCGGCAAGCTTATTTTATCAGAGGAAATGAACCGGATGTTAAGTGAGGGAACTATCACGCAGGAAGAGTACAATGAGTATTATCCGTATGATGGAACTGGATATTTCAGCATATTTGTCGAAACTGACTTAAATCAGGCGAGTACTATTGATGGGCAGAGATTGCCAAGTGAAGATGCAATCGCACAGTATATTGCAGATATGCTGATTATTGAGAGTGTTCCTTCCGTAGATGTGGAATATGCCGGAGTATATACTTCAAATGCCGGCAATCAGTTTTACGAGTTCAGATGTCACAGATAATAAAAAACGAATAGAAGCAGAGAGAAGAAAGATGTAAGCCATAAACTTATGTCTTTCTTTTTTTATGCGTAAATTAAGGAGGTAAAGAGCACATGAAACAGAAATTAAAGCGTTTTATGGCAGGATTTATGGCTGTGCTTACAATTGTCATGACTCTTTTTACAAACGGGAGTACGGCATTTGCAGCCAGTCCGCAGGCAAATATTGCGTTCTGGTACGCATCGACCAAGAACTCTGGTGAAGTAAGCGAGTTAAAGGCTGGATATAATCATGGGAAAATCCTTTATTCAATACTGGATGGAAATTCAGCTTACTGTATGAATTTCGGTCTGAAGGCTGATGGAGGTCAGCTCATGAACAGTTATGATGATACAAGCACATCCATGTCAACAGAACAGAGAAAGCTGCTTAGTTACTGTCTGTACTATGGATTTAACAGTACACAGAAAGCAGCACCAAGCAACAGCCAATGCGATGAATATATCGCAACACAGGCAATGGTATGGATTATTGTTGCAAACATTTTTGGTACAGGAAGCGGAGATTCAGCTGCACAGAAGCTCTGCAACACAGCACCGAATCCAACAGCTTCGTACAATTACTATGAAAGCTTAAAGAGCAATATCAGCAGCTCATACAATGCAACGCTTCCAAGCTTTGCATCAAGAACAGGTACGGGAGCACCAACCTATGAACTGAAATGGAATGAGGCAAACCAGAGATTTGAAACAACACTTTCAGATTCCAATGGTGTCTTAGGAGAGTTTGATTTCTCTATTGATGGTTATTCTGTAAGTAAGAATGGAAATTCCATCACGATCGCATCTGCAAATGTGAATACAAATGCCACAACAGGTAAATTTGTATCAAATGCAGGTAAGGTAGAGACAACATCAAGCTGTGTATTCTGGCTCACAGGTAAAAGCGGTTATCAGGAGTTCATTTCTGAAAAGCCTTCAGCTGATCCGGTCAAAGCCTATATCAAGGTAAAGACTGAAAACATCGGATATGGTGAGATTACAAAGACTGACGAGAGCAGTGGGGTAAAGCTTTCCGGTGCAGTATATGGCATTTATTCTGATAGCGGATGCACCAACAGGGTGCAGACTATGACAACAGATGGAAATGGATATGCGAAGTCGGCAGCTCTTGTTGCAGGCACTTATTATGTTAAGGAGATTACAGCACCAAAGGGCTATGTTCTTTCGGATAAGGTTCATACTCTCACTGTAAGAGCAGGACAGACAACGGGAATTTCTGCTACAGATAAGGAGCAGCTTGGAGCAATCACAATCTACAAGGGAGGTGAAGTGCTCAGCGCATGGAATGGAAGCAACTTTATTTATGAGAAAAAGAAGCTTCCGGGAGCAACCTTTAAGGTGACAGCGGGGGCGGATATCTATAAGGCAGATGGAACTAAGGTCTACAATGCAGGAGATGTAGTTGCAGAAAGCCTTACAACAGGAACTGACGGACAGGTGGTATTATCTGACCTTCATCTTGGAACCTATGTGGTAACCGAGATTAAGAGCATTGACGGATATACCATCAATACAACACCACAGACTGTAAAGATCGAGTACAAGGACCAGACTGTTACAGTACAGTATGAGTCAACTACTGTTGAGAACACCAGACAGAAAGCGGATGTATCTGTAGTAAAGAAAGATTCTGATACAGAAAATCCTCTTGATGGCGGTAAGTACACACTTTATGCAGGAAACGACATCAAGAACTATGCCGGACAGGTGATTGTAACAAAGGGTACAGCCCTTGAAACAGTAACAACAGGTGAAGATGGAAGTGCAAGCTACAGCGTGGATCTGCCTATTTCAAACGGATATTATATCTCAGAGACACAGGCACCATACGCTTATATCAGAAACCAGTCTGATGTGTACAGCTTTAACTTCAATGTATTACCTGAAACACAGGAAAAGGCGACATTTAATCACACATTTAAGAATGACAGAACCACAGCAAAGATTCATATTTACAAGGTAGATAAGGAATCGGGCAAAGCAGTTCCACAGGGAGATGCAAGCCTTGAAGGAGCTGGCTATGGTCTTTATGCCAGAAACGATATCCAGCATCCGGACGGAGCAACGGGTGTTGTATTTAAAGCAGGGGACTTAGTTGCAACTCTTACAACAGATAAGAATGGCGAGGCAGAGGTAAATAACCTTTATCTTGGCAACTATTATGTGAAAGAAATCACACCATCAGAAGGCTATCTTTTAGATGAAGAGGAGCATGATGTAGTATGCGACTACGAGGGAGACTTAGTAGCAGAGGTATCAAGAAGTACAACTTCCGCAGAGCAGGTCATCAAGCAGCCATTCCAGCTTATCAAGGTATCGGACAATGGCGATGATACCGAAGCAGGACTTCTTGCAGGAGCAGAGTTTACAGCTTATTTAAAATCATCTTTACCTGTAAAGGAAGATGGAAGCTATGACTTTGACAAGGCAACACCTGTAATAATCGGAGAGAATGCTTCAACAATCATCACATCGGATGATAAAGGACATGCAGTATCCATTGCAATTCCTTATGGAACTTATGTGGTAATTGAGTCAAAGACTCCGCACAATATGAAAACTATCAAGCCATTTGAGGTAAAGATTAAGGAGAACCATCCTACAGAGCCTCAGACATGGAGAGTTTTCTTAGACAGGGAGTTTACAGCAAAGCTTCGTGTAATCAAGAAGGATTCTGATACAAAGCAGACAGTACTTGTACCAAATGCTGAGTTTAAGATTTTCAATCTTGATAAGAACGAATATGTAACCCAGTACACGACTTATCCGTCAAAGGTTAAGCATACTTCATTCTTTACAGATGAGGATGGAGATTTGATCTTACCGGAAGCACTTAAAATCGGTAACTACCGCATTGAAGAGATAAAAGCACCATTCGGATATGTGGTAAACGATAACTATATCAACATTTCGGTTGATACAGACACAGCATTTGAGACTGATGGAGATACCAATGATGCCATCATCACAGTGGAATATTCTGATGCCCCGGCAGTAGGAGAGCTTGCTGTTGAAAAGAAGGGCGAGGTACTTGACGGATTTAAGGGCGGACTTTTTGTAAACTCTGAGGATAAGGAGTTTGTCTATAAAGAGGGTTCACTTGCAGGAGCAGTATTCAAGATGTATGCAGCGGAAGATATTTTCACAGCAGACAACCAGAAGGACGCAGATGGTCACCGCACCAAGTATTACAGCAAGGGCGACCTTGTGGCAACTCTTACAACAGGCAAGGATGGAAAGGCAACAGCTAAGAATCTTCCTCTTGGACAGTACAGAGTTGTGGAAGTGGAAGCACCATACGGATATGTATTAAATCCGAATGAGCAGACAGTCACATTCACTTATGTGGATGATAAGACACCTGTTATCAAGGAAAGTCTTACTTTCTCTAATGACAGACAGAAACTTGATATGTCAGTGACAAAGCTTGATTCAGAAGATAATACACCGATTGCAGGTGCTGTATTCGGACTCTATGCAGATGAGGACATCAAGAATGTGGATGGCAAGGTAATCATCGAAAAGGGTACACTCCTTGAGAAAGCAACTTCTGATGAAAACGGAAAGATTGCTTTTGTTAAGGATTATCCGTTTGCAAAGTATGTTGCAAAAGAGATTGAAAAGCCTGCCGGATATGTAACAAACGAAGAGGTAGTAACCTTTGATACCAAGTATCAGGGACAGGGTGTGAAAACTGCTGTATATAGCAGCGAGTATAAAAATACTCCGACAACCTTTGAATTTACAAAGACTGATATTACAAGCGGTGCAGAGCTTAGTGGTGCAACACTTACTGTACTTGATAAGGATGGAAATGTGGTAGACACATGGACATCTGATGCAAAGGAAGCTCATGTAATCAAGAAGCTTGTATTTGGCGAGACTTACACACTTCGTGAGGAGTTTGCTCCATACGGATACCTGAAAGCAACCGATATTCAGTTTACAGTAGAGGATACAGGCGATGTGCAGCATGTCGAGATGAATGACGAGGTTCCGACAGGTTCTATCGTAATCAACAAGGATGGTGAGTTTGTAACAGATACCACTCTTATGAAGGGACACTGGTATGATTTCATTTTCAATTACTTCAAGGATAGTCTCGCAGGAGTAACCTTTGATGTATATGCAAAAGAGGATATTGTGAGTGCAGACGGACTTGGAACTGTATACCACAAAGCTGGTGACAAGGTAGCAACCATTGTTACGAACGATAAGGGCATTGCAAGAATCGATAATCTTCCACTTGGCAGATATTATCTTGTAGAAACAAAGACTTTGGATGGCTTTGTGCTGGATGATACACCGATTGATGCAGATCTTTCTTATATCGACCAGAATACAAAGGTTGTATTTGCAGGAATGGATGTAACCAATGAGCGTCAGAAAGTACAGATTTCAGTTACAAAGACTGACTCAGAGACAAAGAAAAAGCTTGAGGGTGCAGTATTTGGCTTATTTGCGAAAGAGGATATCGTAAATAAAGATGGAAAAGTCATTGTAAAAGCAGATACCCAGATTGAAAGAGGTGTCACAGGCAAGGATGGAAAAGTAACATTTACTTCTGACCTTCCACTGGGACAGTACTATGTCAAAGAGCTTGAGGCACCAAAGGGATATGTGAAGTCAGATAAGATCTTTGATGTGGATGCATCATATCAGGGAGATAAGGTAAAAGTCATCGAGTTTGAGGCAGCATTTGAAAATGCACCTATTAAGGTAGAAATTTCAAAGACAGATATCACAGGTGAGAAAAAGTTACCGGGAGCAAAGCTTTCAGTGATTGATTCGGATGGAAAGCTTGTTGAGAGCTGGACATCAGAGGCAGGAAAGACTCATATGATTGAGAGACTTCCTGTCGGAAAGTACACACTCAGAGAGGAATCTGCACCATATGGATATAAGGTGGCAAGTGATGTAACCTTTGAAGTAAAGGAGACAGCAGAAATCCAGAAGGTATCCATGAAAGATGAACAGGCAGTCGGTAAGATTGTCATTGAGAAAACTGACAAAGTAACCGGAAAGCCAATCGAGGGTGTTGTATTTGAAGTAAGGGATAAGGACGGAAAGGTGCTTGATACACTCACTACTGACAAGAATGGTCATGCAGAGAGCAAGGAGCTTCCTATCTGTA